>Ga0226835_1000138_pt1 | contig 130067 bp, 120 predicted proteins | sample LAC_MetaG_1_FD_163627 | JGI IMG/M metagenome (GOLD analysis project Ga0226835, IMG submission 163627) | Anaerobic ammonium oxidizing microbial communities from anammox membrane bioreactor (MBR) in UC Berkley, California, United States -... | ecosystem: Engineered > Bioreactor > Anaerobic >... | reverse complement strand
GTGCCCGTGTCCGTGACCGTGCCCGTCCCCTGGGTGCGCGGGCCTCTGGCCCGCCCTCACGGTCGGTGCGGGCTTGCCACGGCCAAAACGGTACCCGTGTCGGCGACCGTGACCGTGGCCGTGCCCCTGGGTGCGCGGGCCTCCGGCCCGCCCTCACGGTCGGTGCGGGCTTGCCACGGCCAGAGCGGTACCCGTGCCGGCGACCGTGACCGTGCCCGTGGCCGTGGCCGTGCCGGTGCCGACTGGGCGGCGCGGCCTCGTGGTGTTCTCGCTGTGGGGTACCGCCCGGGGCGGGCGCTGTCAAGGGCAAGCCGCCCTGCGGGCGGTCGCCTTCGGCGCCCCTGTGACAGCGCCCGCCCCGGGCGCTTGGGGGGTGAGCATGAACACCACTCGGACCACGCCGCCCCCGTCGACCCCGACGCACTCCCTCACCGCCCACGAGCTGGCCCTCGAGGCCGCCGGCACCGCCGTCGCCCTGGCCCTCGGGCTGCCGGCCCCGCTCAAGAGCCTGGCGGACCAGCTCATCCGGTCTGCCTCGTCGGTGCCCGCGAACCTGGCCGAAGGTGCCGGACGAGCCGGGCGCGACCGGCAGCACCACTGGCGCATCGCCTACGCCTCGGCGCTGGAGGCCGACAGCCACCTGCGGCTGCTGCTGGGCGCCGGCACGGTTGACCGCGCAGCAGCGCAGCGCGCGCTCGAGCTTTTCGACCGCGTGCGGGCGCTCACCTGGAGGCTGATCCACCCGCGCCGGTGACGGGGGCCGTGCCGGTGTCCGCGTCCGTGCCCCTGGGTGCGCGGGCCTCCGGCCCGCCCTCACGGTCGGTGCGGGCTTGCCACGGCCAGAGCGGTACCCGTGCCGGCGACCGTGACCGTGCCCGTGGCCGTGGCCGTGACGGTGCCCATGCCCGTGCCTGGGTACTCCAGACTCCGGCCCGCACTCACCCGTGGGGCGGGCGCCCTCCCGCGCCCCCCTCTCCTCGTCGGAGACAGGGCCCGGATCCCGAAGCCGCAAGAGGATCATCTCCGACGAAAGCGTGAGAAGCTTGTACGGGAGTTTACAAGGGCGAGCGACAGGCCCCTGGCCCGCCGCGCTCCTTCGTCGTTTTCACCGCAGCCGACCGATCCCCTGTATCCAGGCATTCTTCTTCTGGCGAATCCCCATCCAGACCTCCCCCGGACGGTAGGAAAAGATGGGGGTGTACTGAGGCCACCACTTGTCCATGGCGCTCTGCGTCTGAAACCAGCGTTCCGCCACCTTGTCTCGATCAAAGGTCACCCCCATCAGCGCCCGTTCCCCTCCCGCCATCTCCCCCGGCGAAATCTCCCGCCCCTGCTGTTTCTGGTACGTCAATGCTCCGGCGGGATCCTCCACCAGCCACTGGGCGAAGGTCTTCGGCAGGTGGATTTCGAAGGCGGCAAAGAAGGTGTCCTTGTCCACCGCTTCAAGCCCGAGCAGGTACAGGCGCGTGGCCCCCCCCGGTAGGGCCGGCAGGTCTTCCTTTTTCACCGCGACGAAGCTGCCCTTGCCCCCGTCCGGCCAGCCCGTGACCCACAGTCCCAGCGGCTTGCGCACCAGCACCGCCGCGCTGCGGCCGTGCACCGCCACATCGTACTGGAACGACGTGGGCAGGGTATCCAGAGGCAAGGCGAAGGTGCGCAAAGACGCATGCTTCGCTTTCTCCTCCGGCGTGGTGGGCTCCCGCTCCAGGGGAAGGATGCGCACCTGGCGCAGCTCCTTCCCCGGGCTAGCCACCGACGCCATCTGCCCGCCTTCGATCCCCGCCCGCCCCATCGCCTCGCGCAGCTTCTCCAGGGGCAGGCGATGCTCCACCAGCTGGCGCTGCTCGAGGTCGTAGCGATGGATGAGGTGATCCTCCCACACCCCCACCACCCACACCTCCCCCTTCACCACCCGCAAGTTGTTCATCACGAACGGCAATCCGAAGCGGGCGGTGACCCGCAGCTCGCCGTTGAAACAGGCAAACTGCGTCGGAAACGCCACCAGGTACGGACACTGCTCGCCCTCCTCCTCCGCCGCCCGCACCAGCACCCTGGGGAACTTCGGCGGCGCGAACGTTTCCTCAGCCGGCGTGAAATCGGCGGCCTGGGGAACCATATTCTCTTTCCAGGTAAAAAAGCGCTCGCCCACCTCCTGCAGCGACCAAGTGGAGCTCAACCAGGCGAGGGCAAAGTAGGTGGTCATCCCGTGCTCCGCCCGCAGTCGCTTGAACTCTTTTTCGTCGGCGGTGAGCACGTACAGCGCTGCCAGGGTTCGCCGCCCCACCTCCACCGCCCCGTACACGTCGTACCGCCGCGGCCCCGACGCCGCCCCCGGGGCGCGAACGTCCTTGAATTGCCACTCAGTCGCCGTCGCCGTCACAGCCAAGAGCAAAAAACCGCATGCTTTCACCATGTGCGCGTTCTTCCACATCGATCCTATATTCTTATCCTATAACATTCCCTGGACCAATAGTTCCCCAGCCAGGTGAAGCAATGCACCTGCTCCGTACCTACGCAAAGCGTTTCCCCGTCGTGCCCTACCCGCCCGCACGCCATCTGGTTGCACCACGGGCTGGCGGGCTCGCCCTTCTCCCCCCCCGGCACCACGTCAAAACCCACCCCCAGCTGGGTGCCCGCCACTGCCGGCTGCTGCCCGAGGGAGACCACCTCCCCCACCTCGGCCTGGCACCGCGCCCCGTCCTCTCCCCGGACCACACCCTGCCACGACAACATCACCAGCACCCCCACGACAAGAGCTCTCATGACCAACCGTCCTTCCTCCGCCCTCCGGCGGTCGCTGTGAACCAAAGGCTAAAAAAAAACGACCTGTCAAGTTGCCCACCGGGTGGGACCGGACCAGCGAGGGATGAAACCCGGATGAGGCGCTGGCGTCACCGAGTGCTGCCAGGGTACGCGAGTCTCTCTGGAGCGGGGGGTGACCGACACGAAACGGCAACGGCTCCGGACCCTGGGCAGCACGCGGTCCGCGGCCGAGGTTGGGCAACGCGCGCCCGCGTCCGTGACCGTGCCCGTGTCCGTGTCCGTGTCCGTGACCGGGACCGTGTCCGTGCCCGTGTCCGTGCCCGCGTCCGCGTCGGTGACCGTGACCGTGGCCGCGGGACCCGGGGGTGCGGTAGGCTTCGCGCGATGGCAACCCTGGTACTGGCGGCCGACCTGGGGGGGACCTCGGCGCGGGTGGCGGTGTTCGCCGCCGCGGAGACGGGTCTGGCCCCCGTGCACGCGGTGATCCATCCGGCCAGCGCCCTGACCGGGGTGGCCGCGGTCCTGGAGCTGATCCCCGCCACCCTGCGGGGAGAGGTGGCGGCCGCCTGCCTGGCGGTGGCGGGGCCGGTGAGGGAGGGGCGGGCGCGGCTGACCAACCTGCCGTGGGAGGTGGAGGCCGCCGCGGTGGCAGAGCAGCTGCGCGTGCCCAGCGAGAAGGTCGCCCTCCTCAACGACCTGGAGGCCATCGCCTGGGCCATCCCCACCCTGCCCCGCGCGGCCCTGCACACGCTGCACCCCGGAGTTTCCTCGCCGGGGAACATCGCCCTGGTGGCGGCGGGCACCGGTCTGGGGGAGGCGGGGCTGATCTGGGACGGCCGGCGCCACGTCCCCTTCGGCGGGGAGGGAGGGCACGCCGATTTCGCCCCCCGGGACGAGGTGGAGTGGGAGCTCACCCGGGCCCTGGCGGCCCGCCACGGCCGCGTGAGCTGGGAGCGGGTGGTGTCGGGGCCGGGCCTGGTGGAGCTGTACCGCTTCCTGGCGGGGTACCGCCGGGGGGAGGTCCCATCGGTGGTGGCCGAGGCGTTGACGGCGGGGGCCGGGGCGGCGGCGGTGGCCCAGGCTGCCCTGGCGGGCTCCTGCCCGGTCGCCGTGGAGGCGGTGCACCGCTTTTTGGGGCTACTGGGGGCCGAGGCGGGCAACCTGGCCCTCAAGCTGAAGGCCCAGGGGGGGGTGTACCTGGGCGGGGGCATGGCCCCCAAGTTGTTGTCGCAGCTAAAGGAGGGCCCGTTCCTGGAGTCGTTCCTCGCCAAGGGGAGGATGCGCCCCCTGCTGGAGAGCTTCCCCGTGCACGTGATCCTGGACGAGGGGGCGGGCCTGGCGGGGGCCGCCCTGGTGGCGGCGCGGCTGGCGGGGGCGCCGGCCGAAGCGGATGGGCCATAATGCCCGCCGGGGGGACCCGCCCGTGATCGTCCTTGCCCCGTCGCTGCTGGCCGCGGACTTCCTGCGCCTGGGGGAGGAGGTGCGCGCCGCCGAAGCCGCCGGCGCCCACCGCCTGCACCTGGACATCATGGACGGCCGCTTCGTCCCCAACATCAGCTTCGGCCCCGAGGTGGTGGCGGCGGTGCGGCGGGCCACCGCCCTGCCCCTGGAGGCCCACCTGATGATCGAAGAGCCGGACCGCTACGTGCAGGCCTTCGTGGAGGCCGGGGCCACCACCGTGCAGGTGCACGTGGAGAATACCCCCCACCTGCACCGCACCGTGGAGCTCATCAAGGGGCTGGGGGCCCGCGCCGGGGTGGTGCTCAACCCCGCCACCCCCGCCGAGGCGGTCAGCGAGATCCTGCCCGAGGTGGACATGGTGCTGGCCATGACCGTCAACCCCGGCTTCGGGGGGCAGCGTTTCATCACCGCCACCCTGGGGAAGATCCGCCGCCTGGCGACGCTCATCGCCGCCCACCACCCGACGTGCGAGCTGGAGGTGGACGGGGGGATCGACCCCGACACCGCGCCCCTGGCGGTGGCCGCCGGGGCCCGGGTGCTGGTGGCGGGCACATCCGTGTTTCGGGCCCCGGGGGGAATTGGCGAGGGCCTGGCGGCGCTTGCTCGGGCAGCGGGTCGGGCCGCCGACCCGGCACCGTGAGGGGGAGGCGATGGTTTTGAATTCACTGGACCTCTATGACGTCGAGGAGCTGTACAGCGAAGACGAGCGACTGGTGCGCGACACGGTGCGGGCCTGGGTGAGCGAGCGGGTGATGCCCCACATCGAGGAGTGGGCGTGGGAGGGGCACTTCCCCCGGGAGCTCATCCCCGAGATGGCGGAGCTGGCCCTCTTCGGTTCCACCTTCACCGAGTACGGCCTGCCGGGGCTATCCAACGTGGCCTACGGGCTGGTCATGCAGGAGCTGGAGCGGGGGGACTCGGGGCTGCGCTCCTTCGTGTCGGTGCAGTCCGCCCTGGTGATGTACCCCATCATGACCTGGGGCAGCCAGGAGCAGAAGGACCGCTTCATCCCCCGCCTGGCGCGGGGTGAGATGATCGGCTGCTTCGGCCTCACCGAGCCCGACTTCGGCTCCAACCCCGGCGGCATGCGCACGCGGGCGCGGCGGAGAGGCGACACGTGGGTGCTGAACGGCGCCAAGGCGTGGATCACCAACGGCTCCATCGCCGACGTGGCGATGGTGTGGGCCAAGGACGACGACGGGGTGATCCGGGGCTTTTTGGTAGAGCGGGGCACCCCCGGCTTTTCCACCGTGGAGCACAAGGGCAAGTACTCCCTGCGGGCCTCGGTGACCTCCCAGCTGGTGTTCGAGGACGCCGAGGTGCCCGAGGCCAACCGCCTCCCCCTGGCGGCGGGGCTGAAGTGCCCCCTCTCCTGCCTCACCCAGGCCCGCTACGGCATCTCCTGGGGGGCCCTGGGCTCGGCCCTGGCCACCTTCCACGCCACCCTGGATTACACCAGGGCCCGCCTGCAGTTCGGCGAGCGCCCCATCGCCTCCCATCAGCTGGTGCAGGAGCGACTGGTGTGGATGGCCAACGAGATCACCAAGGGGCAGTTGCTGGTGTGGCGGCTGGGGCGGCTGAAAGACGCCGGGCGGGCCACCTTCGTGCAGGTGTCCCAGGCCAAGCGCAACTCCTGCTGGGTGGCGCGGGAGTGCGCTCGCCTGGCGCGGGAGCTGCACGGCGCCAATGGGGTCGTCAACGAGTACCCGATCATGCGCCACCTCATGAACATCGAGTCGGTGTACACCTACGAGGGCACCCACGACATGCACACCCTGATCCTGGGGGAGCACCTCACCGGAATCCCCGCCTTCATGCCCCCCCGCGACGAGGGGTGATGGCCGACGAGGAAACCGCCATCGCCGCCATCCTGGCGGCGGTGGCGGCGGCCCACCCGGCGGTCAAGATCGGCTCCTACCCCCAGGAGCGGCGCCGGGTGTGGGTCACCGTGGAGGGCGCCGATGGTGAGGCGGTGGCCGAGGCCGCCCGCCAGCTGGCGGAGGAACTGGGAGAGCGCGTCACCACTCCCTGAAGACCGAACCTTGGGCGATCCCTCAAACGCCCCGGTGGCGAGCCTGCTAGCATCCCGCCGGCCGGGGTGCGACCCCGGGGATGGAGGCGGGATGAACCCTCTGCGGCAACTCTTCGAGCAGGGCCAGAGCGTCTGGCTGGACAACCTCACCCGCGGCATGGTCGCCGGGGGGGAACTCAAGCGGCGGGTGCGGGAGGAGGGGGTGCGGGGGGTCACCTCCAACCCCGCCATCTTCCACAAGGCCATTGCCAGGGGAGGGGAGTACGACGCCCAGATCGCCGCCCTCGCCCGACAGGGGGCGGCGGTGCAGGAGATCTACGAGCAGCTGGTGGTGGAGGACGTGCGGGCGGCCTGCGACGTGCTGCGGCCCCTCTACGAGGCCAGCGACGGGGGCGACGGCTTCGTCAGCCTGGAGGTCTCCCCCTACCTGATCCACGACCCGGAGGGCACCCTGGCGGAGGCGCGCCGGCTGTGGGCGGCGGTGGGCCGCCCCAACCTCATGATCAAGATCCCCGGCAGCCCGGCCGGGGTGGCCGCCATCCAGGAGGCCCTGGCGGAGGGGATCAACGTCAACGTCACCCTGCTGTTCGCCGTGGACGCCTACGAGGCGGTGACGGAGGCGTACCTCGCCGCCCTGGAGCGCCGCCTGGCGGCGGGAGCGCCGGTGGAGCGACTGGCCTCGGTGGCCAGCTTCTTCGTCAGCCGCATCGACACCCTGGTGGACCAGCTGCTGGGGCACCGCCTGGGGGTGCCGGGGGCAGGTCCCCGGGCCGCCGCCCTGCTGGGACAGGCCGCCATCGCCAACGCCCGCCTGGCCTACGCCTCGTTCCAGCGCCTCTTCTCCGGCCCCCGCTGGGAGGCGATGGCCGCCCGGGGGGCGCGGGTGCAGCGCCTGCTGTGGGCCTCCACCTCCACCAAGGACCCGCTGTACGAGGACACCCGCTACGTGACCCCCCTTGTGGGGCCGCACACCGTCAACACCATGCCGGAGGAGACCATCGCCGCCTTCGCCGACCACGGCCGCCTGGACGGGCCGGGGGTGGCCACCGGGCTGGAGGAGGCGCAGGCCGTCCTGGCTCAGCTCGGCGAGCTGGGGATCGATGTCCGCGCCGTCACCACCCAGCTGCTGAACGAGGGGGCGCAGAAGTTCATGGAGCCCTTCGACGCCCTGCTGGCCTCCATTGCCGCGCGCCGGCAGGCGGCCCTAAGCCTGCCGGCGGGGGAGATGACCACCTCCCCCGCGGCGGCGGGGGGGGCTGCGACCGACGTCGCCAGGGCCCTGGACGCCCGCCAGTTCGGCCGCCGCCTGTGGGCCCGGGACCCCTCCCTGTGGAGCCCCGAGGAGGGAGTCCAGGTGGCCATCCGCCACCGCCTGGGGTGGCTGCACGCCGCCACCGACTTCTCCCCGCGCCTGGGTGAGGTACAGCGCCTGGCCGGCGAGGTGGTGGCGGAAGGGTACCGGCACGTGGTGCTGCTGGGGATGGGGGGGTCCAGCCTCTGCCCGGAGGTGTGCGCCCGCATCTTCGGGCCCGCCCACGGCCATCCCCAGCTCCTCGTCCTGGACTCCACCGACCCCGACGCGGTGCGGGCGGTGGAGGACCGGCTGGAGCCCGGGCGCACCCTCTTCCTGGTCGCCTCCAAGTCCGGCACCACGGTGGAAACCGCCTGCCTGCAGAAGTACTTCTGGGGACGGACGGTGGCTGCCGCAGGTGAGAGCGGGGCGGGGCGACACTTCGTGGCCATCACCGACCCGGGCACCCCCCTGGCCGCCGAGGGGCGCGAGCTGGGGTACCGGGCGGTGCTGGAAAACCCCGCCGACATCGGCGGGCGCTTCTCCGCCCTGTCCTACTTCGGGCTGCTGCCCATGGCCCTGCTGGGGATCGACACCGGCGAGGTACTGGCGCGGGCCCGCCGCATGGCCCTCTCCTGCGGCGGCGAGGTGCCGGCGACGGCCAACCCCGGGGTGCGGTTGGGGGCCGTGTTGGGTGGTCATGCCCTGCGTGGTCGCAACGTCCTGGCCCTGGCGCTCTCCCCCACCCTGGCCCCCCTGGGCGCCTGGGTGGAGCAGCTGGTGGCCGAGAGCACCGGCAAGCAGGGCAAGGGGATCCTGCCCCTGGCTGGGATGCCGGACACTCCTGCCCAGGCCTCCCGGTGCGTGACGGTGGCCGTCACCCTGCGGGGGGAGGAGGACCCGGAGATGGCCCGTCGGCTGGAGGCCCTGGCCGGGGCCGGCCACCCAGTGGTGCGGCTGGAGCTGGCCGACCGCCTGGAGCTGGGGGCGGAGTTCCTGCGCTGGGAGATCGCCACCGCCACCGCCGGCGCGGTGCTGGGGGTCAACCCCTTCGACGAGCCCAACGTCAACGAGAGCAAGGCCCTCACCCGTTCGCTGCTAGCCCGGCACGAGCCCCCGGCGCCCCCCGTGGCGGCCGCCGGGGCCCTCCAGTGCTTCGGGCCCCACGTGGAGCGGCAAGACGCGCCTCTGGCTGGGCTCCTCTCCCCGGCCCCGGCCTACCTGGCCGTGCTGGCCTTTTTCGCCCCCACCCCGGAGCGGGAAGAGGCCTTGGAGCGGCTGCGCCGGCGCCTGGCGGCGCGCCTGGAGGGGCCGGTAACGGCCGGCTTCGGGCCGCGCTACCTGCACTCCACCGGGCAGCTGCACAAGGGGGGCTTTGCCGGCGGGGCCTTTCTGGTGCTCACCGCCGACCCGCGGGCGACGCTGTCCATCCCCGGGGAGCCGTTCGACTTCACCCGGCTGCTGCATGCCCAGGCGGAGGGGGACTTCCAGGCCCTGCTGGCGCGGGGTCGGCGGGCGGCGCGGGTGCACCTGGGTGCCGACCCGCTGGCGGGCCTGAAGGAGCTCGTTGCCCTCGTGTGACAAACCTTTCCGTCGGCCGGCCGTAGGAAGGTGACGATGTTCCCCCTTGCCGAGGTTCGCCTGCTGTACCTGCGGGAAATGCGCGCCGCCCTGCGCGAGAAGAACATCGTCATCAACTCCATCCTCATCCCCATCCTGCTCTACCCCTTCATGATGTGGGCCATGGTGACGGGCTTCACGCTGGTGCAGGGGCAAACGGAGGGGTTTCTGTCCCGGCTGGTGGTGACCGCGGAGGGGGAGACCGCCCAGGCGGTGGTGCGGGAGCTGCGGCGTCAGCCTCGGCTGGCCATCCTCTCCCCCGCTCCGGCGGACCCACTGGAGGCCCTGCGCAGCGGGAAGGTGGACGCCGTGCTGGAGCTCCACCCGGGCAGGGGGGAGGCGGCCGCCGTGCCCGGGAGCCTCGCCGCCACCCTCCACGTCAACGGCTCCCGTGAGCGCTCCCGCGCCGCCCAGGAGCGCCTGCGCCAGCTGCTACACCGCTGGGAGGCCCGGGTGCTGGAAGAGGGAGCGAGGGAGCTGGGGGTGGAAGAGCAACGCTGGCTCAGCTTCACCCTCCTGCAGCGCAACCTGGCCAGCGGCCGGGAGATGGGGGCCTTCCTGCTGGGCCTGATGCTGCCCCTGTTCTTCGTCATCATGGTGGCGGTGGGGTGCTTTTACCCGGCGGTGGACGCCACCGCGGGGGAGCGGGAGCGGGGCAGCTGGGAAACCACCCTGAGCCTGGGCACCTCCCGGCTTTCGGTGATGGCGGCGAAATATCTGGTGGTCACCACCTTCGGCTTTCTCGCCGGGGCGTTGAACCTGGCCGCCATGGCCGTCTCCCTGGGGGCCATCGTCAAACCCCTGCTGGGGCCCGAGGATGCGGACCTCGCCCTCACCCTCTCGCCGGGCGCCGTGCCCGTGGCGGCGGCGGCGGCGCTCCTGCTGGCCGGCTTCGTGGCCGCCGGGATGCTGCTCCTGGCCACCTTCGCCCGCACCTTCAAGGAGGGGCAGGCCATGATCACGCCGTTCTACATGCTCACCTTGCTCCCCGCGGTGTTTCTCTCCGTGCCGGGCCTGGAGCTCACCTACCCCCTGGCGCTGCTGCCGGTGGTCAACGTGGCACTGCTCCTGCGAGGGGCCATCGGCGGCACCCTGCCATGGGGGCCGGCGGTGGTGGCCACCATCGCCAGCCTGGCCACCGTCTGGGGGGCGATCCGTCTGGCGACCGTGGTGCTGCGCTTCGAGGACGTGGTGCTGGGCTCCTACGGCGGCAGCCTGGGGCGGCTGGTGCGGCAGCGACTGCTGGTGAGGAGGTCCGCATGAACGCCGTCGAGGTGCGAGGCCTGGTCAAGGTGTTCCACGACGAGGCGCGGGGGGAGGTCCGCGCCGTGGACGGCGTGGACTTTCACTGTCAGCCCGGAGAGATCTTCGGGCTGCTGGGGGCCAACGGCGCCGGCAAGACCACCACCCTGCGCATGCTGTCCACCATCCTCACCCCCACCGCCGGGGAGGCCTCGGTGATGGGGCACGACCTGCTGCGGGAGCCCGCGGCGGTGCGCCGCTGCCTGGGGTTTTACTCCGCCTCCACCGCCCTCTACCCCCGCCTGACGGCCCGCGAGACGCTGGCCTTCTTCGCCCGCATCAACGGCCTGGACCGGCAGCGGGCGGCGGCCCGGGTGGAGGAGCTGGTGGCCCGCTTCGGCCTGGCCGACTACGCCGACGCCCGGGTGGAGAAGCTCTCCCAGGGGATGAAGCAGAAGGTCTCCATCGCCCGTACCGTGGCCCACGACCCGCCGGTGCTCATCTTCGACGAGCCCACGGTGGGGCTCGATGTCCTCAACGCGCTGGAGATGCAGAGGACGATCGCCGAGTTCCGCGCCGAGGGCAAGGCCATCATCTTTTCCACCCACATCATGAGCGAGGCGGAGCGGCTGTGTGACCGCATCGCCGTGATCCATCGCGGCCGCATCCTCGCCTGCGACACCCTGGCGGGCCTGCGCCACCTGACCGGCCAGCACTACCTGGAGGACATCTTCGTGGCTCTGGTGGGAGGGTGACGGTGCGGCTGGACTCTCCCACCGTCGCCACCCTGCTGGCCACCGAGCTGAAGCTGCTGCTGCGCGACCGCCGCACGGTGGTGGTGTCCATCGTGCTGCCGCTGCTGGTCATGCCCATCCTGCTCTTCGCCGGCCGGGCCATGGAGGAGCGGCGGGCGCGGCGCCTGGAGGCCACCCGCTTCACCTACACCGTCACCGGCTCCCAGGCGGAGCGGGCGCGGCAGCTCCTCGAGGCCGCCGCCGCCCCCGCCAGCGCTCCGACGGTGCTGCTGGAGGAGCGGGAGACCCCCGACCCGGAGCGGGCCCTGGCCGACAACTCCCTGGACCTGTGGGTGCAGGCCCTGGCCTTCGAGGAGCTGCCGCCGCCCGCCGCGCCGGCGCCCGCCGCCAGCGAGGGGGAGGACCGGGAGGAGGAGCGCCCGGTGCCCGGGGTGCCGGTGGTCCAGCTGGTCTTCCGGGGGGACCGGGACCGCTCGGGGGAGGCCGCCACCCGGGTGGGGGAGGCGTTGCGGCGGGTGCGAGCGGCGGAGCGCTCGGCCCTACTCGCCGAAGCGGGGTTGCCGCTGCCGGCCGACGAGGTGGTGCAGGTGGAGGAGCGCGATGTGGCCAGCGCAGCGCAGGTGACCGGTCTGAAGCTGGGGCGGCTCCTGACGGTGTTTTTCCTCCTCTTCGTGCTGTCGGGCGGGGCGGTGGTGGCCACCGACACCCTGGCGGGGGAAAAGGAGCGGGGCACCCTGGAAACTCTCCTCACCACCGCCGCCGGGCGGCGGGAAATCGTGGTGGCGAAGCTGCTGGCCATCCTGGCGGTGGCGGTGGCGATCACCCTCATCCAGGGCCTCAACTTTCTGGCCTACGTGGTGTTGCGGCTGATCCCCCTGCCCGCGGACTTCGCCCTCGAGCTCTCCCCGGGGGTGGCGGCGGCGGTGCTGGCCATGCTGCTGCCGGTGGCGGCGCTGGTGTCCTCCCTCCTGCTCCTCACCTCGGGGCGGGCCCACAGCTACAAGGAGGCGCAGCTGTACTTCTTCCCCGTCTTCCTGCTCACCCTGCTGCCGGCGCTGGCCGCCTTCCTGCCCGGCCTCGGGCTGCGCTCCCCCATCGCCCTGGTGCCCATCGCCGGGGTGGCGGTGGGGGTGAAGGAGATCCTCACCGGCGCCCCGGATACCCCCATGCTGGTGCTCACCTGGCTGGTCAACGCAGCGGCGGCGCTGGGCCTGGCCCTGGCCGCCGAGCGCGCCCTCTCGGCGGAGCGCCTCATCGCCCCCGCCACTGCCACCGAGCTGGGCCTCGAGGGGGAGGAGCTCTTCCAGCGCCACGCGCTGCGCGCCTTTGCCGTGCTGTGGGCCGTGCTGCTGGTGATCTCGGCGAACCTGGAAGGCAAGCTGGACGTTCGCACCCAGACAGTGGTCAACCTGCTCGGGGTGTTCCTCGGCGGTACTCTCTTCCTCGTCCATCGCTACCGGCTCGACCCCCGCCGGGCCCTGGCCCTGCGCCCGGTGCGCTGGCCGGTGTGGGTGGCGGTGGCGGTGGGGGCACCGGCGGGGCTGATCACCGGGATGGGGATATTCCAGCTGGCCAGCCGGGTGGTGCCGGTGCCGCCCGAGGTGCTGGAGAGCTTCTCTCAGGCCCTCTTCCCCGCCGACCTACCCCTGTGGCAGGCGCTCGCATTCCTGGCATTCCTGCCGGCGGTGTGCGAGGAGCTGACCTTCCGCGGCCTGCTGCTGTACGGGCTCCACCGGCGGCTGCGTCCCCTCCCCCTGGTCCTGGTGGTGGGGCTGGTCTTCGGGCTCTTTCACGTGAGCCTCTTCCGCATGGCCCCCACCGCCTACCTGGGAATGCTGCTGGCGGCGGTGACCCTGCTCACCGGCTCGGTGTACCCCGCCATGGCGTGGCACGGGATCCACAACGCCCTGGCCCTGGTGGCCGCCCACGGGGGCGCGCCCCTCGACGAGGTGCCCCCGCTCCTCTACGCTGTTGCCGCCGTGGCCCTGGCCACCGCGGGGTACATCCTCTGGCGCGTTCGCACTCCCTACCCGGGCTTGCGCCGACAACGGTGACGCCGCCCCGCGCGCACCGGGGGCTCAGTCGTCGTCGTACCGCTTGCCCTTCTGATTGCGCCGGGCCCAGCGATCTCGCCCCGGCTTCTCCACGAACGGCAGCACCTCGGGCGGGATCTCCAGGGGAGCCGGGCGTGGCCCCGGCGGGCGCGGGGGTGCCGCCGGCCGCGGCCCCGGCCGCGCGGGCCCCCGCGGATCGGCGCCATCCTCCCGGCGAGGGCGATCTTCCGCCGGGTTGACGCGCAGGCGCCTGCCACCCACCTCGCGACCGTCGAAAAGCCGGATGGCGTTGGCGGCCGCCTCGGCGGTGGCAAACTCCACGAAGGCGAACCCCCGGAGCTTGCCCGTCTCCCGCTCCACCGGCAGGTGGACGTTCACCACCTCCCCTGCCTCTGACAACACCTCCTGGAGCTCTTCCCTGGTGGTCTTGAAACTCAGGTTACCGACAAAAACCTTGGCGGAAATGGCTACACTCCCCGCGTCCTCGAAAAACACCCTCTGGCACGACCCGCACCCCATGTGCGGGGGCCGAAGACCGCGTTACTCTCGTTCATTGTTACATCGCGCCGGGACTCTGTCCAGTCCCCACCACGGCAAGGGGGCCTGTCGACAGTGAGAAGACCCAGGCCAGCGCCCCCGGCCGCGACGTTTCCCGGCGAAACTACTTGACCTCCAACAGCTCGACCTCGAAGATCAGGGTGGAGCCCGGCTTGATCACCCCTCCGGCCCCCTGGTCGCCGTAGGCCAGCGAGGCGGGAATATAGAGCTCCCACTTGGCCCCCTCCTGCATGAGCTGGAGCGCCTCGGTCCACCCCTTGATCACCCCGCCGAGGGGAAACTCGGCGGGCTCTCCCCGCTTGTACGAGCTGTCGAACTCGGTGCCGTCCAGCAGCGTGCCGCGGTAGTGGACGCGGACGGTGCTGTCCGCCGTCGGCTTCTTGCCGGTGCCCGCCTTGATCACCTTGTACTGCAACCCCGAGGGCAGCTCCACCACCCCTTGCTTGGCCTTGTTGGCCGCCAGGAAAGCCTTGCCGGCCTCGCGGTTCTTCGCCCCCTCGGCGGCCATCGCCTGCTGCTGCTTGGCCATCATCGCCATCTGAAACTCTTGCAGCGTCTGCTGTAGCTCCTCATCGCTGAGCAACGGCTTGCCGTCGGCGTAGCCCGCCTTGAACCCCTGGCTGAAGGCATCCACGTTGAGGGGCACTCCCTGGGCCTTCATGTTGCGGGCGATCTGCAGGCCGATGGCGTAGCTGGCCTTGTCCTCGTTGCTCTTGAACGCCGGCGGCTCGGCCGCCAGCGCCACCGTCGTCGCCAGCATCATCACTACTGCGCTCGGATACCTCATCGCTTTCCTCCCGCGCCCATGCCCGCGCGCTCCAGGCAAGGCAACGGCGGATTCTACACCCGCCCCTGGGAAATCCAATGGAGGACGAGGGGGAAATGGTCCAGCTCCGCCTCGGGGTGGGTGAGCATGGAGATGTGATCGTAGTCGTGGCGGTGGCCGGTGAAACGGGAAAGCAGCCGATAGCTGTAGGGGTGTTCACCGGATTCGGCGATGAACGCCCGGACATCGTCGGGATGTCCAAGGCAGTGGTCGCGAGCGGCAGCCAGGTAGAGGCAGCGGGGCAGGGCGACCTTCTGGAGGGCCGCCCCGTAGTCGAAGCCGTCCCCGGGGTCCACCCAGGGCCCGTCCCGCACCCACGCCCGACACTGGGCGTGGGTGAGCCGGGTCTCGTTGTCCGAGCCGAACCGGAGCTGTCGGGCCGGCAGGTAGCCCACCACCGCGGCGATGAGCGTGTGCACACCCCGCCACCCGAGGTCGATCATCCACCATCGCGTGAAGTTGTGGACGAGAATCCGGCGCTTGACCCCGAAGTAGGTGAGGGAGGCGACGCCGGGGATCCGGGCGGGAAAGCGCGCCAGGTGGGACGACAGCAGCACCCCGCCCCAGGAGTGGGCCACCCAGTGCTGCGCCACCCCGCCGCGCCGGGCGGTGATGGCGTCGGCCAGGGCGGCGAGGTCTTCCACGATGGCCTCGGTCTGGCCGTAGCGGGAGCGCCGGGAAATCGGCGGCCGGCTGGCGCCCCGCCCGCGCAGATCGGCCACGTAGCAGTCGCACCCGTGACGGGCGAGAAACGGCGCCAGCCCACGGCCAGAGTTGGAATAGAAGATGCGCCCGTTTTCGATGGAGCCGTGGACGCACAGCACCGGCGGCCCGTCGGGATCCACCCACAGGTGCCGGATATGCAGCTCGTCACCCTCCCGACCCACCGGGACCCACAGCGACTCGGCACCTAGCTCGCCCACCACTCCGCCGCGAGCATAGCAAGGCGGACAGCGGGTGGTGCTAATCTCGAGACCGGCGGGGCGCCACGCCCCTGGGAGGAGTCGGTGAGCTCACTGGCGGGATTTCAGCGAACCTACCTGCGCGGCCTCGCCCACCCCCTGCGTCCGGCCGTGCGGGTGGGCAAGGAAGGAGTGACGGAGCCGGTCCTGGCCACCATCGACGAGGCCCTCGAAGCCCGGGAGTTGATCAAGGTCTCTCTCCCCGGCACCCGTCTGGAGCGCCGCGAGCTGGCCGCCGCCATTGCCGAGAGGAGCGCCGCCGAGTGCATCGGCCTGCTGGGCGGCATCGCCATCTTCTTCCGGCCCTGCGCCGACCCCGACCGGCGCCGCATCCTCCCGCCGGTCCGCCCAGCCCCTACTCAGGCCTTGTGAGGAGGCAGCAGAGAGTTGCCGTCCCGATCCACCACCTCCACTTCCACCGGGATACCCTGCCGCACGCTGGCGGTGACCACGCAGTAGTCCTCGAACAGGCCCAGACAGCGGGTCAGTCTCTCCCGCTCCTCGGCGCCCACCGGCAGCTCGATTCGGGTGCGGAAGCCGGCGATGCGCAGGCGGCCGCGGTCATTGCGGGCCAGCGAGCCCTCCACCCGGGTGCGCACCTGCCCCAGCTCCACCTTGGAGCGCTGCAGGCAGAACAGCAGGCTGGCGGTGAGACAGTTGCCCACGGCGGCGGCCAGCAGCCGGGAGGCGTTGGGGCCCCGCTGACCTCCCAGGGGAGCGGGCTCGTCGACGATCAGCTCGTCCGCCTCGGGCCAGTCGAACTTGACGCGAAACTCCAGACCCGCCACCTGCTCCATGGTGATCGTGAACAACATCGCTTCCGACATGAACCCCTCCTCGAGTGCCTTCCTGGTGTCTGGCCGTCTCCCGCACGCCGCGGGAGCCGCCGCCAATCACGCCACCGCCGCCCTCACCCGGGCGCCGGCCTGCTCCGCCTCCGCCACCACCCGCTGGAACAGCTCGGCCACCGTCGGCACGTCGCGCACCAGAGCGGTGGCCTGCCCCAGCGGCAACACCCCCCGCCGGTCGTCGCCCTCCGTGGTGGCGATGCGGAAGGCCTTGAAGGCGTTGGCCAGGTAGGCCAGCTGGCGGACGTTCTTCCACCCCGAGGCCAGCACCCCCAGGGTCAGCTTGAGGTGGTTCACCTGCAGCATGGCGGCGATCTCCCGCGAGGAGAAAAACGCCCGCTTGAGGTCCAGCCCGCGGCGAATGGCGCGGGCGGAACCGGGCCCGCGCATCACCCGGCACGGCTGGCCATCGAAGCGGGAGGAGTACACCGTGTCCTCCGCCCCCTTCTCCACGGCGAAGGCCTTGCAGCGCTCGTGCACCGGACTTTCGCGGGTGCTCATGAGCCGCGTCCCCATGGCCACGGCGTCCGCCCCCAGGGCCAGGGCGGCGGCCAGCCCGCGGCCGTCGGCAAAGCCGCCGGCGGCGATGATGGGAATCGTCACTGCATCGGCGATGGCGGGGATGAGCACCAGGGAGGTCACCTCGCTGCCGTGGGCCGCCGCCTCGTGGCCGGTCACCAGCACCGCGTCGGTTCCGTAGGCGGCGGCGCTGGCCGCGTGCCGCGGGGTGGTCACGGTGGCGATGGTCTTGCCACCGTAGGCGTGGGCCTGGGAGGTGATCCAGTCCCCCTTGCCCATGGAAAAATTGATCACCGGCACCTGCTCCTCCAGCAGCACGCGGGCGTTCTCCCGCGCCCCGGGGAAGTACAGGGTCACGTTGGCGCCGAAGGGTCGATCGGTGAGGGCGCGCACTTCCCGCACCGCTCGCCGGGTCTGTTCGGGGTTGAGGACGCCGGTGGCGAGGATCCCCAGGCCCCCGGCCTCGGAGACCGCCGCCACCAGGCGCGGCACCGAGATCCAGCTCATCCCCGACAGCACGATCGGATACCGGAGCCCAAAACATTCGGTGATACGGGTCTTCACGCCCCCTCCTCTCCGCGCCAGGGCCACGCTGGCGTCAGAACACGAAGCCGTCGGGAAGCACCGCGTTCTTGGGGACCACCAGGATGCCCTCGCGCACGTAGAGACGACCCTCGGGGTCGTCCCAGCGAGTCAGCCCGTCGCGGTTGACCAGCTGCACCCCCCGCCCGATGCGCGCGTTCTTGTCCACGATCGCCCCGCGAATGTAGGAGCCCTCGCCGATGCCCACCGGCGTGCGCCCGTCCCGCAGCGCCTCGGCAGGTTCGAAGAAGTCCGCCCCCATCACGTAACAATCCTGAATGGTGGCCCCTGGCTGCACCCGGGTGCGCACCCCCAGGATGGAGTCGCGCACCATGGCCCGGTCGACGATGGATCCCTCGCACAGGATGGCGTTTTCCACCGAGGCGCTGTTGATCTTGGCTCCGGGCAAGAAGCGAGTGTTGGTGTAGATGGGGCGCACCGGATCGAAGATGTTGAACCTGGGCAGGGGGCGGGTGAGATCCAGGTTGGCCTCGAAGAACGAGCGCACCGTCCCGATGTCCGCCCAGTACTTGTCGAAACAGTAGGCCTGCACGTGGTGCTCGGCGATCATGGTGGGAATGACATGCTTGCCGAAGTCGGTGTGATCCGGGTGGGCGGCCAGACGCTCCTCCAGCACCGACGTGGAGAAGATGTAAATTCCCATGGAAGCCAGGAAGGGGCGGGCCGCCGCCTCCTCCTCTGACAGGCCGAACGCCCGAGTATCCACGGCCATGGCGTCCAGCGCCTCGTCGGTGGAGGGTTTCTCCACGAAGCTGACCACCCGGCCGCTGCCGTCCACCTTGAGCAGCCCCAGCTCCGGCGCCTCGCTGCGGGTGACCGGCTTGACCGCGATGGTCGCCTCCGCCCCGGCCGCCAGGTGGGCGCGCAGGAACTCCCGGTAATCCATGCGGTACAGGTGGTCGCCGGAAAGGATCAGGACGTGGGTGGAGGGCGTATCCGAGATGTGGTGCCAGCTCTGCCGCACCGCGTCGGCGGTGCCCTGAAACCAGCCAGAATGGCCGCGCCGCTGCTCGGCCGCCAGGACCTGCACGAACCCGCGGGAAAAGGCGTCGAAACGGTAGGAGTTGGCCAGATGCGAGTTGAGACTCGCCGACTGGAACATGGTCAGCACGTACATGCGCCAGACGGTGGAGTTGATGCAGTTGGAGACAGGGATGTCGATCAGCCGGTACTTGCCCGCCAGCGGTACGGCGGGCTTGGATCGCTCTCGGGTGAGGGGAAACAGTCGCTCTCCCGCTCCGCCCCCCAGGATGACCGCCACCAGCTCTTCCATGCCCACCACCTCCCGCGACGCACGTCGCGTCCCGATGACGACCTCGTGTACAGGATAGCCGACCCGTGGGGAGATGGCCACGCTCCGCTCGGGCAGCTCGGATGGGCAGGCGACGAGCTAACGCCCGGGCGGCCTTCGCCCGGCCCGGCGCAGATGGGGGTCCTTCTCCTCCAGGTCCCGGACCAGGGCGGCCGTCTCCTTGGCCCGGCGCTGACGATGCTTCTGCTCGTACGCCAGACCGTGGGCCTGCGCCTTGGCAAACACACCCGGAACGGCGATCAGCAAGGTCCACAGCGTCCAGGCAAAGGGCAGCTTGGCCTTTTTGACGTTGGCCTTCCAGAACTTGGCGCCGCCCAGCACGGCCTTGGACAGCTCGGCCCCCTGCAGGTTGGCCCAGCGGAAGTTGCACCGGCGACAGCTCGCACCCACCAGGCGGGCGAAGCGCAGATCGGCGCCCACCAGCTCGGCGTCGTCCAGGATGGTGTAGATCATGTCGGCGCCGGAAAAGTTGGCCCCGGGCGCCTGTGCCTCCGCCAGGTTGGCCTGCCGCAGGCGGGCGTTGCGCAGCTGTGCGCCGGCCAGGCGCGCACCCTGCATCGCCACCCCCTCCAGGGTGGCGGCGCGCAGATCGGCGCCCTCCAGGCGCGCCTGCTCGAAGCGACAGGAGCTCAGGTTGAGCTCGGCCAGCTGGCAGCGGACCAGATTGGCGCGCACGAAGCTCACCTTGCTCATCCGCGCCACCCGCAGATCCAGGTCTTCCCAGTGGCTACCGGCGAGCTGGCTGCCCTCCAGGACCAGCCCGGTAATGCGCGACTCCCGGAAATCGGCCCCCTGGGCGTCGCAGGCGGCCAGGATGGCACCCTCCAGGTTGGCGCCATTCAGGCGGGCGTGGGACAGCTGCGCCTCGGAGAGGTCGGCCCTGCTGAGGATCGCCCGCTGCAGCGACGCCTCCCGCAGCACCGCCCTGCGCAGCACCGCCCTCGCCAGGTTGGCCCCGTCGAGCTGGGCCCGGGCGGCGTGCACCCCCTCCATGTCCGCCCACGAGAGGTCGTTGCCGCCCAGCGCCACCCCCTCCAGGATCACCCCCCGCAGGCGAGCCCGGGACAGGTTGGCGCCCTCCAGCCGCACCCCCCGCAGGGAGGCGTCGGTGAGGTTGGCCTCGGCGAGGCTGGCCTTTTCGAGTACCGCCCCCTCCAGGTTCACGTTGGCCAGATCGGCTCCCGACAGGTTGCACCCGGAGAGGTTGGTGCCGCGGAAGGAGGCACCGGTAAAGGTGGCCTTGACGAAGGAGCAGCCTCGCAGATCGAGCAGATCGAGCCGCACGTTGGAGAGGTCGGCCCCGTCGAACACCGTCCCGGCCGCCCGCACGCCATCCACCGTGGCCCCGGCCAGCACCGCCCCGCGCAGCGAACACCCATCCAGGCGCGCCCGGGAGAGAATGGCCTTGGAGAGATCCAGCCCCGCCAGGTCGGCGCCCGACAGGTCGGCGTCCACCAGGTCAGGAACGATGCGCGGGTTGGCCTGGCGCCAGGCCCGCCAGTTGCCCGAGATCAGCTGCTTGAGGTGCTCTGGATTCGCCATGGCGTCATTGTACTCGCCGCGGCAATAACCGTTCCCGGATCGAAACAGGCACTCAGGCCGGACCCACGCCGTGCCCGCCCGGGTCGCCCAACAACCTCGCGAGCTTCTGGAGCTGTCCTCTCCTCGCCCACCGAGCCGCCACTCCGCGGGCCCACTCCAGCTCCGCCAGGTGAATTCGCAGGTCGGCCGCCGCCAGGTCGGGGCGACCCCACTGCCGCACACCGGTGAACTCTCCGGGACCCCGCTGGCGGAAGTCCTCCTCGGCCACCGCGAAACCATCGGTGAGGGCGGCGAAGCGTGCCACCCGCTCGCGGGCCTCCGCCCCACACTCTTCTCCCAGCAGCAGCACGCAGTAGGAGGCCCGGCCGCCGCGGCCCACCCGGCCGCGCAACTGGTGGAGCTGGGCCAGGCCGAACCGCTCGGCGTTCTCGATCACCATCACCGAGGCCCGGGGGACGTCGACCCCCACCTCGATGACGGTGGTGGCGCACAGCACCTTGATCTCGCCCGCCAGGAACGCCGCCATCACCTGATCTCTCTCCGCCGCCGGCAGGCGCCCGTGCACGACTCCCACCGACACACCCGCGAGCCCTCGCCGGATCTCCCGGGCATGGCTCGCTATGGCCCGCACCGACAGGCTCTCCGAGTCCTCGATGAAGGGCACCACCCAGTAGGCCTGCCCCCCCTCGCTCACCTCGCGGCGGACGAACCCCAGCACCCGATCCCGCGCCCCGCCGTCGCGGACCACGGTGCGAACCCGGCTTCGCCCGGGGGGGAGCTCGTCCAGCACCGACACCTCCAGGTCGCCGTAGAGGGTCAACGCCAGCGAGCGGGGGATGGGCGTCGCCGTCATCACCAGGAGGTGCGGGGCGTCACCCTTGGCCATCAGGCGTTGCCGCTGGGCGACACCGAAGCGGTGCTGCTCGTCGATGACCACCAGCCCCAGGCGGGCGAAACTGGTCTCCTCCTGAAAAAGGGCGTGGGTGCCCACCACCACCGCGAGGCTGCCGCCGGCGAGACCCTCCCTGACCTGCCGCTTTTCACCTTCCGACAGACCACCCACCAGCAGCGCCGGCCGGTGGGGCGTCGGGGCCAGCAGGCGCGTGAAGGTGGCGTGGTGCTGCTGGGCGAGCAGCTCGGTGGGCGCCATGATGGCCACCTGGGCGCCGCACTCCGCCACCACCAGGGTGGCCAGCGCCGCCACCACCGTCTTGCCCGAGCCCACGTCGCCGTGCAGCAGGCGCGCCATCGGTGCGGCGCCCTGCAGGTCGGCGACGATCTCCCGGAGCACCCGCCGCTGCGCCTGGGTGAGACGAAACGGCAGGGTGGCGCGGGCGCGGGCGCGGATCTGGTCGGTCACCCGGCAGGCCACGGCGCGCTGCTGCCGGCGCAGCTGTCGCGCCTTTTCCAGGGACACCGCCAGGCCCAGCAACTCCTGCTGCACCAGTCGTTTCTGTGCTGGCGTGCGGCGTTGCGCCAGCTGCTGCAGCAGCTTAAGCCGCTCGTCGAGGCCGGCCGGAGCGGTGGGAAAGTGGGTTTCGGTGAGCGCCTCGGCCAGACTGAGGGCGGCTCCCCCGGGCAGCAGCCCGACGAGGGGGTCTGGGAGGATGCGGTCCAGGGAGGCGAGAATTCGCGCCATCAGGCCGCGCAGGCGTCGGCTGCTCACCTCCCCGATGCGCCGGTAGACGGGGACGATGCGGCCGTGGTGCACCGCCTCCCCATCGTCCCGTTCCTTCTCCCACTCGGGGGAGTGCAGTTCCACCCCCCACCGCCGGCCGGGGCGGGCCGTACCGTGCAGCCAGAGGCGCTGACCCACCTGGAGGGAGCTGGCCAGGTAGGGCTGGTTGAACCACACCACCGCCAGCGAGCTCTCCCCATCGCTCACCGCCGCCTCGACGATGGTCAGGCGGGAGCGAACCCGGCGAACCCGCAGGTCCAGCACCTGGCCGCACACCGTGACCACATCACCTGCCCGTACCTCCCTCAGGGGCAGGGGGAAGGCGCGATCCTCCCAGCGGGAGGGGAGATGCCAGAGCAGTTCGGCGACGGTGCGGATCCCACTGCCGGCCAGCACGGCGGCGGTGCGCGGGCCAACTCCCGCCACCGCCGAGAGGGGATCGGCGAGCGACAGCCTCACCCCACGCGCGTCAGCGTGCGCAGCACCAGCGACACGGTGGCCAGCTGCAGCAGGTCGCCATCGTGCAGAGGGTGGGGAGCGAACGGCTCGAGTCGGGTGCCGTTGACGAAGGTGCCGTTGGTGGACGAGTTGACCTCGGTCACCGTGAAGGCCCCCTCGAGAAAGCGCACCATGGCGTGGCGGCGGGAGACGGTCCGCTCGGGATCCAGCCCCGACAGGTCGATGTCAGGGGTGACGCCGGTGATGGGGTCATGCCGGCCCAGCGTGGTATCCCCAACAGCCCGAAGGGGAAACGTCCGTCCGGTTTTCTCGTGGAACAGCACGGCCCAGGTCTCGATCCCCTGGCTGGTGGGCAGCGCCGGCAGGGTATCCTTGATCACCGGCTTGTCCAGCAGCTCGGCCAGCCGGCGGTTGGACTCCCGCAGGCGCTCCGAGAGCTTGGTCATCATTCTCAGCGCCACGCGGGGCTTGGTCTGCACCAGCTCCTCGAAGTCGGAGCCCCGCAGCTGCAGCACCTGCACGAAGGTGAGGGCGGTGGCGGTGGCCGACCGCTCGGGGTAGTCCTCCAGCAGCGCCATCTCGCCGAAGAAGTCGCCCTTTTCCAGCACCGCCAGCCGGCGCCTCTCCCCCCCCGCCTCCTGGCTGATCTCGACCTGGCCCTCCTGCAGGATGAACATGTCGTGGCCGGGGTCCCCCTGCCGGAAGATGACCGCACCCGCCGGGAAGGTACGCTTGAAGCGTTCCAGCTTGCCCGCCGCCTGGCCGTTCTCGTCCTTCGTTCCCACCTAGCCGCCTCCCAGTCGAATCGTCCTCTCGGCGGTGTCCACCACCACCTCCACACCCAGGGGGAAGGCGAGGTTGCCCGAGCCGTGCCCGAAGCCCACCCCGTCCACCACCACCGCCTGCGGGGCTGCCTCCAGCAGCAACCGGCGCCAGCGGCTCCGCCAACCGCGGCCCGTGCCCCCGCACCGCGTCATGTCCCCGACGACTACCGCGGCTGCCCGCGGGAGTCTAGAGGAGAGGGTCAGCTGCGTCAACAAACGATCGAGGCGGTAGGCGGGCTCCCCCACGTCTTCCAGGAAGAGCACGGCGCCGTCGTAGTCCGGCTCGAAGGGGGTCCCCACCAGCGCCGCCAGGAGGGAGAGGTTGCCCCCCGCGGTCACGCCGCACACCCGGCCCGCACGCAGCACCCCCGAGGCGGGAATGCGAAAGAGGGGATCCCGCGTGCGACCCTCGAGCCAGGCGATCACGTCGGCGAACTGGGTCACGCTGCGAGCCATGCCGCCCAGCATCGGACCGTGCAGCGTGGCGCAGGGAAAGCGGCTCGACAAGCCGGCGTGCAACGCCGTGAGGTCAGAAAAACCGACCACCCACCCGCCCCACCGGGCCAGCTCCTCCCAGGGCAGGCGGGGCAGCAGTCGCATCACCCCGTAGCCGCCGCGGGTGGCCAGCAGGGCGTGGGGGTGCTGGCCCAGCACCTCGTGGAGCCCCTCCAGGCGCGCCCCGTCATCCCCGGCGAGATAGCCGTCCCGGCAGCCGAGGTTGCCGGGCAGTGCCACCTCGAACCCCGCCTCTTCCAGGAGTTTTACTCCCTTGCGGGCAACCCGCACGTCCAGTGGCGAGGCCAGCGCCACCACGCCGATCCGGCCTCCGGCGGGCAGCGGCGGAGGAAGGGGGCGAGGTTTGCTCGACATCGGGTCGAGGTCCCGGGCGCCGCTACACGCGGCCGTAGTCGTCGGCGAAGCGCTCGATGTCGTCCTCGCCGAAGTAGCTACCTGTCTGGACCTCGATGAAGACCAGGGGGCGCTCGCCGCAGTTGGCCACCCGATGGGCCGCGCCCAGGGGGATATCCACCGCCACCGCCGCCCCCACCGGCCGCTCGTGCCCGTCCACCGTCACCACCCCCTGCCCCTCGACGAAGAACCAGTGCTCCTGGCGGCGCCGATGTCGCTGCAGGGACAACCGCTTGCCGGGATTCACCACGATTCGCTTGACCTTGTACGAGGCCTCATCCAGCAGCACCTCGTAGTGACCCCAGGGGCGGTGGGATGGGTCTTCGCTCACGGTGTGGATGATACCCCGACCGGCCGCGCTACCTGCCCGGGTAATACCCGGAAATGGTGCGCGCCGTGAGGCCTTCCCCGCGCACCACCACCCGCACGGTGCGAAACTCGTCGTCGCCCTTCTTCGACGGCGAGCGGTAGGAGAGCAGGTACTGGGACCGCAGCTGCGCGGCAATGGCCGCGTACGCCTCCCCCAGCTCCCCGCTCTTGGGGGCGAAGAACGCCTGTCCCCCGGTCTCGCGGGCCAGGGTCTGGAGCCGATTCCGGATCCCCAGATCCAGCCGCGAGATCTGGAACCCGATGGGGAAGATGGGCACCCGCATGGTGCGGACGAAGCGCAGGGTGATGTCCCAGCCAGTGCGGGAGGTGGTGTCCTCGCCGTCGGTCAACAGCACCAGGGCGGTGCGGCCTCGGCGCCGGCGGAACTCCTCCAGGCTGGTCACCAGGGCATCGTGCAGAGAGGTCCCCCCCTCCGGCACCTTGGTCCGCAGCGCCTCGGTCACCGCCTCCACCTGCCGCGTCCACGGCACCAGCACCCGGGCATCGAAGTCGAACGTGGCCAGAAACACCGCGTCCCCGGGACGCAGGAGCTGGGCAGCGAAGCCGGTCACCGCGCTGCGCACGGCGGGAAACGGCTCCCGCATCGACCCGGAGGTATCCACCACCAGACCCAGGGACAGGGGCAGATCCTCGGTGCGGGAAAAGCCCACCACCTCCACCCGCTGCTCATCCTCGAAGACCTCGAAATCGGCTGACGACAACCCCGAGACCGGAGCTCCCCGGGCATCCACGACGACCACCGCCAGCTCCACCTGCTCGACGCGGATCTCGTCCACGAACCCCCCGGTGCCGAGCACCAGCACCGCCTCCCCCCGCTCCTCCCCGGCTCGGGCCGTCGCCGAGAGAACCCGCGTGCCGGCGAGATCCGCCGCCGGCACCCGCACCACGCACGGGCACTGGCTCCAGCGCGTCAGCAGGCGATCGTCGCCGCGCAGCTCCACCTCCACCGCGCCCGCACGACCCACCGCCACCGTGATGGTGCGCTGGCTCTCCCCCGGGCGTTCGGGGGCGAGCAGCAGCTGCACCGGGATCGCCCCCGAGGGGGCGTTGAGCACCACCGCATCCTCGCCGATGAAGCCGCCATCCTGAGTGAACGCCACCCCCCGGATCACCGTTCTGACCGCCACCTCCCCCAGGGTGACGGAAACCGTCCACGGCGGCCGCCGGCGCTCGAACAGCAGCTGCTCGTTCTGATAGAACTCCACCCGATGGGTCTCGGCCGGGGCCTCCAGCTCCAGTTGCAACGCACCTACTCCCCCCGTACGCGGGGGAGGGCGAAAGCGCACCTGTCCTGTCACGGGCGGCAGCACCGCCAGCGCCACCGCATCGGGTGGCGCGTCCGCCGGCGGTGAGAAGGGGTGAACCTCCTCGCTCACCACCACCTGGCCCAGCCACACACCGCTCGCCTGGCCGTCCAGGGAGCTCACCTCCAGCCGCACCTCCCCGGGACCCACCGGCCACTCCCGGTACAGCAGGCCGCTGCCATCGGCGGCCAGCTCCACCACGGCGCGATGGCTGTCCAGCACGGTGCCGGAGCGGGAGAGCACCACCGCCACCGCCACCCGTGTCCCCACTCGCTGGCGGTCCTCGGGGGCGATTTGCCAGGCTATCCCCACCACGGTGCCGGTCTCACCCCGCCCCAACGGCTGGATTTCCACCCGCACACCCAGAGCTGGACTTGTCGCCGCCAGCGCCGCAAGCAACACAGCGACCATACCCGCACCCCTCCGAAAATGTACTACACGAAGATCCTCCCGATTGTTTCCACCCCGACAAGAGAGTCTGCTTGCCCGCGACTCATATTCTTCACCCCATCGAACCCAGGACTTGACAAGTTGGCGCTCATATCCTATATTGATGGGCGGAAGCCGGGAACGGCGACCGGGAAGACAACAACAGAGAAAGGAGGACATGACCCATGCCAGCCATCGTTCGTTGGGACCCGTTCAAGGAACTCGGAACTCTGCAGGAGCGCATGAATCGTATCTTCGACGAGGTGTGGGGCCGGCGCCCGCGAGGCGAGGAGGACTACCTCTCCTCGGCCTGGATTCCGGCGGTGGACGTGCGTGAGACCCGCGACGCCTTGGAGATCCAGGTGGAGGTACCGGGGATCGACCCCAAGGACGTGCAAGTCGCCGTCGAGAACGGCATCCTCGTCATCAAGGGCAGCCGCAACTTCGAGAAGGCCACCGAGGGAGAGACCTATCACCGCGTCGAGCGGGCCTACGGCTCCTTCGAGCGGTCGTTCACTCTTCCTACCAACGTCGACCCGGAGAAGGTCAAGGCCACCTACAAGCACGGCGTGCTTCACCTCACCCTGGCCAAGCGCGAGGAGGCGAAGCCGCGGTCCATCGCCATCAACATCGAGGAGTGACGTGGACTCATCGCCCGCGCCGGCTCACCCGCCGACGCGGGCTCTTTTTTTTCTTTGGCCCTCCCGCCTTTTCCCCCCTTCTCGAAAGCACCTCCGCGACCTGAATCCAGACGAGGCGGCCACGGCCTCGCCGAGCGTCGGCCGATGGCTCGCGCCGGCCCGCCCCCCTTCCCCTTCTCGACGACCGGGCCGCCCCGCCGCCCGGCTGACCGCCCCGCGCCACCCCCGGACATCAGATCCGCACCACCTACCCTTGCTGACGCCTCGACTCTGGCGCCACCGAGCCTTCCCCTCGTCTTGCCGGGACATGATCTAGAGCCAGGAGGGGTACGGCGCTGGCGGGCGGTGCGGGAGGCGCCTGGCGCCGCTGGGCCGATAGGGAGGGCCAACCGAGCGCCTGGCCGTGCTGATCCCGGCGGCCATCCTGCTGGCGCTCGCCATCGGCGGCATCGGGGGCCTGGTGGAGACGCTCAGGGTCGCGGCGCGGCTCATCGGCCCCGGCCCGCCACCGCCGGGGGGCCGGAGGGCAGCCCGGCAGCGGACCGCACGTGGCTGGAGCAGCCGGCGTTCGACCTGGTCTTCAAGGTCGCCGCGACGGCAGTCCTCTGGCTGCTGCTGACATTCGGCCTGTCGCTAATGGGCGACCACCTGCACCGCAAAGGGGAGTTCAGCGGCGCGGGGGCCGAGGTGCGCTGGCCCGCGGCGTGAGGCCGGTGGTAGCCGCGCCCGCGCCACGCCAGGCTCGAGGCCGTCACCGTCCGCGGGACGGCCCGGCGCCCCGCACGACGTGCCGACGACCGGTGGGTGATCACGCCGGGGCGGTGGAGTCCAGCTCCTTCAGGAGGCGGGCCAGGACCATGCGCTGCACCTCGCTGGTGCCCTCGTAGATGGTGAGCACCCGGGCGTCCCGGTACAGCCGCTCCACCGTGTACTCGCGGGAGTAGCCGTAGCCGCCGTGCAGCTGCACCGCGGCGGCGACGATGCGGTTGGCGGTCTCCGAGGCGAGGAGCTTGGCCTCGGCGCTGGTGCGGGTGTAGCGGCCGCCGCGCTCCGACAGCCAGGCGGCGCGGTAGGTGAGCCAGCGGGCGGCCTCCAGCTCGGTGTTCATGTCCGCCAGACGAAAGCCCACCGCCTGGTGGTCGATGAGGGGGCGACCGAACTGCTCCCGCTCCTTGCAGTACCGCAAGGCCTCGTCCATGGCCGCCTGCGCCACCCCCAACGACTGGGCGGCGATCCCCAGCCGGGAGTGGTCCAGCGTCGCCAGCGCCACCTGCATCCCGCGCCCCTCCTCGCCGAGCAGACCGTCCGCCTCCACCCGGGCCTCCTCCAGGGTGACCATGCAGGTCCGCGAGGAGCGCAGCCCCATCTTGCGCTCGGGGGGGTGGACCACCACCCCCGGCTGCTCGGCGTCCAGCACAAACGCCGAGATCCCCCGGGCCCCCTCCGCCAGGTCGCGGGTGGCCAGCGCCACGAAGAAGCGCCCCACGCCGGCGTTGGTGATCCACGCCTTGGAGCCGTTCAGGCGGTAACCGTCCCCGTCCCGGCGGTAGGTGGTGCGCAGGGAGGCCAGATCGGACCCCGCCTGGGGCTCGGTGAGCATGATGCCGCCCAGCACCTCCCCCCGGGCCAGGGGTGGCAGTACTCTTTCCTTCAGCTTCTCACTCCCGAATCGACTGATCGGCCACTGGCACACCGAGTTGGTCACCGACACCCCCACCGCCACGCTGGCATCCCCGCGGGCCAGCTCCTCGATGGCCAGCGCGTAGGTGAGGGCGTCCATGCCGGCGCCCCCGTAGCGCTCCTCCACCAGCATGCCCAGCAGCCCCAGCTCCCCCAGCTCCCGGAAGATGTCGGCGGGAAACTGGCCGCTCTCGTCCCGCGCCGCCGCGCCGGGGGCGAGTCGCTCGCGGGCGAACTCCCGCACCATGTCCCGCACCATGGTCTGCTGTTCACCGAGCTCGAAGTCCACCGCACACCTCCGCGCGCATTCTACGCAGCGCCCGCTCGCGAGGCAGCGGCGAGCCCGAGGGGTCCCGCCTGCTGCGGGCGGCGCCAGCACCCTCGACCCTACCCCCACCTTCCGACCTGTCGTACCCTTGTGCGGCATGCCGCGGATTCGCCTGCTGCCCGAAGCCGTCATCAACCGCATCGCCGCCGGCGAGGTGGTGGAGCGGCCCGCCTCGGTGGTCAAGGAGCTGGTGGAGAACTCCCTGGATGCCGGCGCCACCGCCGTCACCGTGCGCCTGCGCCAGGGGGGCATGCGATCGATCGAGGTCAGTGACGACGGCTGCGGCATGGACCGGGAGGATGCCCTGCTGGCCCTCGAGCGCCACGCCACCTCCAAGCTGGACAGCGACGCCAGCCTGGAGGCCATCACCACCCTGGGGTTTCGCGGCGAGGCCCTGCCGTCAATCGCGGCGGTGTCGCGGCTGGTCCTCGAAACCGCCGCGCAACCGGGGGAGGGCACCCGCGTGGAGTGCGACTTCGGCCGCATCGCCAGCGTCCGACCCGTTGCCCGCCCTCCCGGTACCCGCCTCGAGGTCAGCGACCTCTTCGAGCGGCTGCCCGCCCGCCGTAAGTTCCTGCGCACCCCGGAGACCGAGCTGCGCCACGCGGTGACGCTGCTCACCGGGCTGGCGCTCACCCGCCCGGCGCTGTCGTTCCAGCTCGTCCACAACGACCGGACGGTGTTCCACTTGCCGCCCGCCCGCGATCTCTTCGCGCGCCTGCCCGACCTCTTGGGGCCCCGGCGCGCCGCCGCCATCACCCCCCTGTCGCACCGGAAAGGCGAATCCCGCGTGACCGGCTTCCTGCTGGCCGCCTCCTCGGCCCGCCAGATCACCCTGGCGGTCAACGGGCGGGTGGTGCGCGATCGCCTCCTCACCGCCGTGGCCCACCGCGCCCTGCGGGGCAGTTCGGGGGTGCTGCAGGCGGAGGGGTTCGTGCACCTGGAGGTGCCCGCACAGCTGGTGGACGTCAACGTCCACCCCACCAAGGCCGAGGTCCGCTTCGCCGACCCCTCGCACGCCGCGGCGCTGCTCACCGAGGCCCTGGCCACCGCCCTGGCCCGCTCCCAAGGACCCACCGAGGTGCGCCGCATCGTCCCCGCCCCCCCTCCTCCGCCACGCCCCACCCCCCTGCCCCTCTCCTACCCCCCCGCGCCAGCGCCCCCCACGGTGGCCGAGACAGCTCCGGCTCCCCCCGCGCCAACAGGGGTCACGCCCTGGGGGCGGCTGGTGGGGCAGTACCGGGGCACCTATCTGGTGGTGGAGGACGCTGACGGGCTTCTCCTGATCGACCAGCACGTCGCCCACGAACGCGTGCTGTACGAGGAACTTCTTAACCGCGATGCGGCAGTTGCCAGGCAGCCGCTGCTCATCCCCCTGGTGGTGGATCTGCGGGCCGAGCACGCGGCGCTGGCCGCGGAACTGCACGACGAGCTGCGCTCCCTGGGGCTGGAGCTGGAGCCCCTGTCGGGCACCGCCGTACGCATCGTCGCCGCCCCGCCGGGCTTCTCTCCCGGTGCGCTGGAGCGCAGCCTGCCCGTGCTTCTCGCCGACCTGGACGCCGGCGTCGCGCCCGGCGAGACCCTCCGTCAGCGGGCCGCAGCCTCCCTGGCCTGTCACGCCGCGGTGAAGAAGAACGCCCCCCTCTCGCCCCCCGAGGCCGAACACCTGCTGGCGCGCCTGGCCCGTGCACAGGATCCCCATCGCTGCCCCCATGGCCGCCCCATCGCCCTGCGCCTCCCCCACGCCGAGATCGAACGTCGCATCGGGAGGACGTAGCTGCTAGACTCTCCCCCACCCATGGGGACCGGGAGCGGGAAGGGGCGCCGGGGCTGGAGGGCGATACTGGGCGTCGCCGCCGTGCTCGCTCTCATGACCTCTTGCGGCGATGAGCGGGATCGCGTGGTGCGCCTGAAAGTCGGGACCTTCTGGGGAGGAGTCGCCGCGGAGGCCCTGGGCGAGGAAATTCGGCTCGCCTGCCAGGGTGTGGAGGCGGTGGAGGCCGAAATCCAGTTGTTCAATATGAGTTCGCTGCACGAGCGGCTTCTCAGCGAAGGCGGCCCGGACCCCGCCAGCGACCTGGACCTGGCCCTCATCCCCAACGACTGGTTCGGAGTCCTCACCGAACGCGCGCTGATCGGCGAACTGCCCGCCCAACAGGCAAACGTCTTGCGCGAGCACGTGGTGACCGAGGCGCTCCTGGCCGTCTCCCAGGATGATCGACTCTTCGGCTATCCGATCAGCGCCGAGGTGCTGGTGCTGGTCTACAACCCCAGGCTGCTGCCGCGCGAGCCGAGGAGCCTGGACGACCTCTTCTCGGCGCCGCTGGCGCCCGGGGTCGTGCCGTTCAGCATCGATCTCGCCAACATCTATCATCTGACGCCTCTGCTGGCTTCGTACCAGGAGAGCATGACCCGGCCCGACGGTTCGTTCGCGTGGGACCCGGCGGCGGCGGCGCGAGTCTTCCGCTCGCTGGCGCCGTTGTGGAACGACCCCGCGGCCCGGTCCATTGCCACCGCCACGGATCCCGCCTCTCTTCACGTCCAGCTGTTCGCCGAAGAGCGTCTGGCCAGCTTCGTGGCGGGACCCTGGTTGATTCCGGCGCTGGCCAGTGTCGGGCGGCCCTATGCGGTGGCTCCCATTCCCCCTTTTCGCGGCTCTCTCCACCCCGCTCGCGCCCTGGTCGGGTACCAGAGTCTGGTGGTGATCCGCCAGTCGCCCTGGGGCGACCTGGCCCACAACGTGGCGATGCGCCTCCTCGATGCCGAGTCGCAGCTCCACCTGGCGGCGAGGACGGCGCGTCTGCCCGTGGTGCGGGGCGCCTTCGCCAGCGGCGCAGCCACGGCCAACCCGGCCTCCCTCGGGTTCCTGCGAGCCATGGAAAACGGCCAGACCATGCCCTCCACCGCGGTCTGGGAACAGGGCTTCCGTACCGCCGGGGGGCGGCTGCGCGCCGCGGTGCGCGCCCGCGCCGGGGGCCCCCTCTCGTTGCTCATCACAGACCTTGCCGAGGGGGTACCGTGAAGCTGCGCGGGCAACTCATCCTGTCCCACGTGGTGCTGGTTCTCACCGGGACCCTCTTGATCGGCACGGTGAATCTCTTTCTCGCGCTTCGCAGTACTGCCGAATCAGAGCAGCTGGCGCTGGCCAGGGCCGCCGCGGCCGGGGCAAACCTTTTCCAGTACCGTATCGACGCTGTGCGCCGGGCCGCCCACGAGGCCGCCACCCTGGTCCCCAGGCTCCCGACAGACTCGCCCACCGGGGCCACAGTCGCCCTCAACGAGCTGCTGCAACGTTACCGCTGCGAGCGGGTCGAGGTGTTCACCGGCCTCACCCGATCCACCAGCGCGTACCGCTGGGAACGCGGCTCCGATCCGTTACTGCACACCCACTGGCTCCCCGCCGAGCCGCGCGTGGCCACGCGCATCGCCAGCGGACAGGACGCCACCTGGGTGCAGGGGGGCGGCAACGGCCCGGCGAGCCTGAAGGTCTGTGTACCAGTGCCGGCAACGCAGGGGGGCCAGAAGAAGTGGGTGGTTGTCACTGAACCCCTGGACGGGCTGCTGCTCTCCACCCTGGCCCCGGGAGTGGCGTCAGTGGCGCTGCTGGCGGGTGACCGCCTGCTGTCGCGCTGGCCTGCCCCGGCGACCGATGCGCCAGAGGAGCCCGCAACAGGCAAGACCCCCCTCGCGGCCGCAGGGCTCGAAAGGTTCTTCGACCCGGTTCGGGCGAGCTGTGCCATCACGGTCCTGGACAGCGGCCAGCCACTCTCCCTCCGCCTCGAGGACCCGGCCGTCGCCTCCGCCGTCACCCTGACCCGCAGCCTGCGGGCGTGGTTCCTCATTGCTCTGGGGGGATTGCTGGTGGCCGGAGTGCTGGGAAGCGGCGTGGCGGCTCGCCTGCTGGCGCCGCTGCAAGCGTTGCTGGATGGCACGGCGGCGATGGCCCGCGGCCACCTCATGGTTCGCCTCCCGCCCCAGGGCAAGAGCGAGCTGGGAGCGTTGACGGTCGAGTTCAACCGCATGGCCGACGAACTGCGTCGGACCTACATGGGGGTCATCTCCACCCTGGCCGAGGTGGTGGAAGCGAAGTCCCACTTCACCCGCGAGCACATCGAGCGGGTGGAGCGCCTCGCCATGGCCACCGCGGACGCCCTGGAGCGGCGTGGATGGGCGCGGTTTTCTAGCCAGCGACGCTTCACCCTGTCGGTGGCGGCGGTACTGCACGACGTGGGCAAGATCTCGATCTCCGGAGATATCCTCAACAAGAGCGGCCCCTTGGACGACGGGGAACGAAGGGAAATCCTCACCCACCCCGAACGGGGGGCGCTGATCGTCGAACGCATGGGCAAGCTGGGGGCAGCGGCCGAAATCATCCGCTGCGCCCACGAGCACTTCAACGGATCGGGATATCCCCGCGGCCTCAAGGGGGAGGAGATCCCCATCGAGGCACGCATCATCCTGGCCGTGGACGCCTACGACGCCATGACCGCCGATCGCCCCTACTCCCAGCGCCGCAGCCCCGAGGAGGCGATCGCCGAGCTGCGCGCCGAGGCCGGCCGGCAGTTCGATCCGGTGGTCGTGGAAGCGCTGATCGACGCCGTACAGACAAGCCCCGACCGCTGGGCAGCGTCGTCCAGTGACACGGGGCTGTACCGCCTGCTGAATCCGGACGGTCTCAGCACCCCCAGCGACTTCAATGCCCTCCCTCGGGTTCGCCGAGGATAGCCAGTAGCTTCGCCTTGGCCTGCTCGCGCAGCTCCGGTGTGCGGGCCTCCAGGACCAGGCGCAGCAGCGGCTCGGTGTTGGAGGGGCGAACGTTGAACCACCAGTCGGCGAACTCCACGCTGATGCCGTCGATGGTGTCGATCTTGCCGTCCTTGAACTCCTCGGCCAGGCGGCGGATCATCCCCTCCTTGTCGTCGACGTGGAAGTTGATCTCACCGGTGGCGGCGTAGCGGCGCAGCGGCGCCAGCAGCTCGCCCAGGGAGCGACCCCGCTCGCGCAAGACGTTGAGCACCTCCACCACGGTGATCAGGGAGGAGTCGGCGAAGTAGTTCTCCCGGTAGTAGAAGTGACCTGCCAGCTCGCCCCCGAAGGGCGAATCCAGCCGCCGCATGGTGGCCTTCATGAACGAGTGCCCCACCCGCTCCCGCACCGGCACTCCCCCGGCTGCTTCGATCGCTTCCCGAGTTGCCCACGACGACCGGATGTCGTAGACGATGGCCGCCCCCGGGAAGCGGCGCAGGATCTCCGGCGCCAGCAGGGCGGTGATGAGATCCGCCCCCACGGTCACCCCCCCCTCATCCACGAAGATGGCACGGTCGGCGTCGCCGTCGAAGGCGGCGCCGAGGGCGCAGCGATGCTCCAGGATGGCCCCCTTGAGATCGCGGAGGTTCTCCTCCTTCAGGGGGTTGGCCTCATGGTTGGGGAAGTTGCCATCGAGCCCGAAGAACAGGGGCACCAGCTCGATATTCAGCTCCTCAAGAAGGTCCCGGTACAGGGTGGCCATCCCGTTGGCCACATCCACCGCCACCTTGAGGCGCGGCTCCCGGTGGCGGAGGAACCCCAGCACGTGCCGGCGGTACGCCTCGGCGATATCGCGCCGTTCGATGCTGGCCTGGGGCTCGGGCGGAGGGGGGGGCTGCCGGCGGACCAGCTCTTCGATGACACCGATCCCCGAGTCGCTGGACACCGGGATGGCGTCCCGTCGACTCAGCTTGAAGCCGTTGTAGGCGGCCGGGTTGTGGCTGGCGGTCACCTGGATGCCGCCGGAGGCGCCCAGCGCGCCCACCGCGAAGTAGTTCATCGGCGTGGTGGCCAGACCGATGTCGATCACTCCCAGCCCGGCGGTGCGCAACCCGTCGCCGAGTGCGGCCACCAGGCGCGGCGAGGAGCTGCGCATGTCGCGGCTCACCACCACCTTGCCCCCGCGGGCCAGATCGTCGGCGTCGAGGATCGCCCGGTAGTGGTAGCCCACGGCATAGGCCAGGTTCTCGTCCAGCTCCTGGGGATACAGTCCACGAACGTCGTACGCCTTGAACACCCCTGCCATGTCACCCTCCGCCCGGCAGCATAGCCGAGCCGCCACCTGGCCGCGAATCTTCGGCAAGCTGCCACCGCATCCCTGGCCGGCTACGCCCCGATGCCCCCGTCCACCCGGATGGTGGCGCCGGTGATGTACGAGCTCGCCGGAGAGGCGAGAAAGCGCACCACCGCTGCGACCTCTTCGGCTCTCCCCAGCCGCCCCAGGGGCACCTCGGCCATCGCCTCTCGCCGCCGCTTCTCCGGCAGTGCCCGCACCAGATCGGTATCGATCCAGCCGGGGATCACCACGTTGGCGGTGATTCCCCAGCGGCCCACCTCCCGCGCCAGGGCGCGGGTGAAGGCCACGAGCCCCCCCTTGGCGGCGGCGTAGTTGGTCTGCCCGGCCTGGCCCAGCACCCCACTCAGCGAGCCGATGTTGATGATCCGCCCGCAGCGACGCTCCAGCATGCCCCGCAGGCATCCCCGCGTCATGCGGTAGGTGCCGGTGAGGGCGGTTTCCATCACCACTCGCCAGCTGTCCTCGCCCATCAGCAGCAGGTGGCCATCGCGAAGCACCGCGGCGTTGTTGACCAGCACGGTCACCGGTTCAGCGTCCAGCTCTCGCAGCACCTCGGCCACGCTGGCCGCGTCGGTCAGATCGCAGCGGCGGGCCACCGCCTGCCCGCCCCGGCTGCTCACCCCCCCAACCACGTCTTCTGCGGCGTCGTCGCGGCAGCGGTAGAGGAACAGCACGCGGTACTCGCTGGCGAGCGCCTCGACGATGGCTCGCCCGATACCCCTCGATCCGCCGGTGACCACCGCGGTGTCCATCAACTCCTCCGCCCCGGCACACGTGAACCACCCACCAGCAGCCCTCCCCCGTCGCCAAGGCATCCTAGTCAGCTTGCTGCACCGTGACAAGCACGAGGATCGGTCAGCGGCCAGGCGACGAGGGGAGGCCTATCCCTGGGCGGGAGAAAGAGCGGCGTGCCGCTGCCGCCACACCTCGGGCCCCGGGTCAACCCGCAAGTCCCCCTCATCGACCTTGAACCGCACCGCCGACAGCACGATGTGCACGGTGTCGGCCAGCGGCCGGTAGTGGGAGACCACGCCGTCATAGATGACCTGCACCGGCACGTGCGCGAAGGAAGCCCGCAACTTCCCGCAGCGCACCAGGATCTCGGTATCGATGGCGTACCTGTTGGCCACCAGCCGCATACGCCGCAGCAGGCCGGCCGCCACGAGGCGAAACCCGCACTGGGAGTCCTCCAGGGGGTAGCCGGTCATCAGCTCCAGCGCCCGCGTCCCCAGAAAGTTCGTCCAGTACCGTCTCGCCGGGATGGCCCGCCAGTTCCACAGGCGGTTGCCCAGCACCAGTTCCGCCCCCTCGGCGGCGGCGGCGAGGAACGCCGGGATGTCGGCCGGCGCATGCTGCCCGTCCCCGTCGAGCATGAGTACGTGGGTGACCGGCCGCCCCAACAGGACACCCAGGCCCGAGCGCACAGCGGCCGCCTTGCCGGCGTTCTGCCCGTGGGTGATCACCTCCGCCCCGGCGGCGGCGGCCTCGGCACCGGTCCCGTCGCTGGACCCGTCGTCGACCACCAGCACCGTCGGCAGATGGTGGCGCACCTCGGACACCACCCGACCGATCTTGCCGGCGCAGTTGTACGCCGGGATCAGCGCCGCCACGCGCAAACGAGGCGACGCCATACCTGACCCCGCGGCGCCAGCCGCCGCCGTCGCTGACCCATGGTCTAGCCCCACGAGATGCCCTCCTTGGCCGGCCCGGCAGGGCGACGCCGTCCCCCCGGCGGCGAGCCGCCGTGGAGATCGTAGCGCACAAAACGACACTCCAGGGGCCCGTTGAAGAGCACCAGACGACGTGCCGGCCGCAGGCGGAGCTGGGCCAGCAGCGCCGGGGCGCCGGCGAGAATCCACGCGCTACACCCCCCGGCGGCGCGCTTGAGCGCCTGCCCCAGCTCCCGATAGACCTCCTCCAGGGTGTGCGGGTCGCCCAGCCGAACTCCGTAGGGTGGGTTGGTCACGAGCAGCGCACCCGCGGGCAAGACCGGCATGTCCCGCAGGCGACATCGGGATGACTCCACCTCTGGCGCCACCCCGGCCTCAAGGGCGTTGCGCCGGGTTGCCCGCACGGCCGCCTCATCGGCGTCAGACGCCAGGATCGGGAAGGGTGCCGGCCGGCGCCGATCCCGCAACTCCTGTCGGAGCCGCTGCCCGATCCTTCGGTCCAGCCACCCCCATCGCTCCATGGCAAACGACCGGCGCAGCCCTGGCGCCGTCCGGGTTGCCAGCAGGGCCCCCTCAATGGCGATGGTACCGGTGCCGCACATGGGGTCGCAAAGTGGTGCCTCGCCCTCATACCCCGCCAGCAGCAAGAGGCCGGCGGCCAGGGACTCGGACAGCGGCGCCGGCCCGCCCCGTGGCCGATAGCCCCGGTGGGACAGCGGCTCACCCGAGCTGTCGAGGCCAATGGAGCTCTCGTCAACTCCCAGGTGCAGGTGGACGCGCACATCGGCGCCGCTGCGATCCACGTCCGGGCGCCATCCCATCTTCGCCCGCAGGCGGTCGACGATGGCGTCCTTGACCACCAGGGCAGCGAAACGAGTGTCCCGGAACGCCGGCGCCCTGCCAGCCACGTCCACGGCAATGCTCTGGCCTCGACCGACGAGCTCCTCCCAGGCCACGCTGGCCGCCAGAGCGTACAGCGCCTGGCGATCGCCGGCCGGTCCGCTGGCCAGCGAGAGGAGCAGCCGGATGGCGGTGCGCAACTCCAGGTTGGCGCGGAGCAGGAGGTCGATTCCCCCCAGGAAGCGGACCATGCCCCGGCCGACCTCGACCTCCCCGCCGCCCAGGACCTCGATCTCTGCGGCCAGGACCTGCTCCAGTCCGCGCGAGCAGGTGGCCACCAGCGTCAACGACCTCCCGTCCATCACCGGCGCTACAGTAGCTCAACCCTCTCTTCACCCCGGAAGCTCGACTCGACCGAATTTTGCCTCGGGCGCCGACGGCGCCCCGACCGGGATGCGCGGCGAGTCTCCTGCCCCCGCGGTTCGGTCGCGACCCTCCCCGTTCCTTCTGGCTCCCCGCTGGCGCCAGCAGCATTGGCGGCGCAGCTCGGCGTGGGATGGAATGAGGGTAGTATTTGGAAAGAGAGCCACCAGCAATGATAGCAAATGAGATCAGCTTGCGAAATTGCGAAAACGTTGCGTTAACCTTACACCAAGCTGACTGATACCCCCTAGGCAGGTGACAATTCCCTCCCCACAATGCTCCAGGGAGGGAGCGCATGCACCGGTTCGTCGCGCTGGGATGCACGCACGCCACCACGTCCCCGGCGGAGGTCGCCAGCGCCCGGGTCCCTCAAGCAATCCTTCGAACCATCCAGGAATCCCTGGGCGCGCAGGAGCTCGTCTACCTCGAAACGTGCCACCGCACCGAGTGGTACCTGACCTACGAGGGCGAGCTGTGCCCGGGTCGCCTGGTGATGGCGCTGGCCCGGCTGCTCCCCACTCTCACCAACGGCACCGCCCGCCTCCCGGCTCCGGAGTCCTGCCTGGCCCTGCGCGGCCGCGAGGCGGCCCGGCACCTCTTTCGCGTCGCCGCCGCCCTGGATTCCCTGGCCCTCGGTGAGACGCAGGTGCTGGGGCAGGTGAAGGAGGCCTTCCGCCAGGCCGCCCGGGAAGGGCTCGCCGGACCCCTCCTGCACACCCTCTTCGAACAGTCGTTCCGGGTGGCGAAGCGGATCCGTACCGAGACATCCCTGTCCCGCGGCGCCGTGTCGCTGGTTTCCCTGGCCACCGGCCACCTCAGGAGGATCCTCGCCGCCGACCGGCGCAGCGTGGCCATCCTGGGGGCCGGGGAGATGGCCGAGCGCAGCGCCGAGCTGGTCCGCAAGCTGTCGAGCGAGACAGAGATCGTCGTCTTCAACCGCTCCCCCGAGCGGGCCAGCGAGCTGGCGCGCCGGGTGGGGGGCGTCGGCCGACCGCTGGCCGACTTTCCTGGCCAGGGCGGCTTCGCCGTTGTCATCGCTGCCACCTCGGCGCCCGCCCCACTGGTGACCGCCGCCACGGCGGCGGCGCTGGCGCCGGTGACCATCCTCGACCTCGGCCTGCCCGCCAACGCCTCCCCCGACTGCGGCCAGCTCCCCGGCGTCCAGCTCATCGACCAGGTGTCCCTCGGCACCACCGCCCAGGCCAACCACGCCGCCCGTCGTGCCGATCTGGAGCGGGCCGAGGCGATGATCGAGGAGCAGCTGGAGGAGCTCTCCCAGGAGGTGGTCGAGCACCAGCTCTCCCCGGTGGCGCGCAGCCTGGTGGCGGCCTTTGCCGAGGCCAGCCGGCGGGAGCTGGCAACCACCGGTTTGCCCGAGCACGAGCTGGACGCCGCGGTGGAGCGCCTGTCCCAGCGGCTGGTCCGCGTTCCCCTGCGCGGCCTGCGGGAGGTGGCCTCGCACCACTCCCCGGCGGTTCTCACCACCTTCCTCGAGGCGGTGAAGCGGTGATCCGCATCGGCACCCGGGGCTCGGAGCTCGCCCTCTGGCAGGCGCGCCACGTGGCCGGTCTACTCGCCGGGCGGCTCCACCTCCAGACGGAGCTGGTGGTCATCGCCACCCGCGGCGACCTGGATCGCGCCCGGGCTCTCCACACGCTTCCGGAAACTGGTTTCTTTACCAAGGAGTTGCAGGCAGCGCTGCTGGATGAGCGGGTCGACCTGGTGGTTCACTCCCTCAAGGACCTCCCCATCGACGAGCCCGACGGCCTGGTCCTGGCCGCCGTGCTGGAACGCGAGGTGGTGCACGACGTGCTGCTCGCCCACCCCGCCGCGGTTGGCTCCGGGGGGCTGGGTCTGTGCCCCGGCGCACGGCTGGGCACCTCCTCCCTGCGACGCGCCGCCCAGGCGCTGGCGCTGCAGCCCGATCTCAGCATTATGCCGCTGCGCGGCAACGTGCCCACCCGGATCCGTCGGGTGCGTGACCGGGAGGTGGACGCCACGGTGCTGGCTGCCGCCGGGGTCCGGCGTCTGGGGGTGCACCTACCCGAACTGATTTGGCGGGAACTCCCGCTCGACTGCATGCTGCCGGCCCCCGGGCAGGGGGCGCTGGCCATCGAGGCCCGTCGGGGCAGCGAGCAGGCGGAGGTGGCCGCCCGCCTCGACAGCGCCGAGGCGCGGGAGGCCACCGCCGCCGAGCGGGCCGTGCTGCGAGGCCTGGGGGGAGGGTGCCACCTGCCCCTGGGGGCATGGGCCCGGCGCACCCCCGCCGGGCTGGCGCTGGACGCGGTCCTGGGGGAGCTCGACCCCACCCTGAGCCGGGCGACCCTGCGGCGAGCCTCCGCCTGCGCCGCAGGCGGCGAGGAGGCTTCCCGTGCCGTGCTGGCCGCCCTGCGCGAGGGGCCATGAGGGGCTGGGTGCTGGTGACCCGCCCCGCTCACGAGCTGCAGGCCCTGGCCGGCGCCCTGGCGGACCACGGCATGGAAGTCGTTCCCTACCCGGTGTTGCAGGAAGTTGCCGCGGAGGATGAGCCGGGGTGGCGGAGGGTGAGCGACAGTTTGGCGCGGATCGCCGCCCTGTTCGTGACCAGCCCGCGGGCTCCCCGGCACCTCGCCGAGCAGGCGCAGCGACGGGGCCTGTGGCCTGCCCTGGCGCCCCTGCCCACCGCTGCGGTGGGCGCCGCCACCGCCCGGGCCTGCCGCCAGTGGGGGCTGCACGTGGAGCGCGAGGGCAACACCGGGGGGGAAGCGCTGGCCCGGGAAATGGTGGGGAACCTGCACTCCGGCCAGGCGGTGCTGCACCCCACCGGCCGCCACCACCGGGAGGAGGCGTACAACGTCTTCGCCGCCGCCGGAGTCGATGTCTGCACGGTGGAGGTGTACGACATGCTTGAGAGCGAGGCTGACGCTCTCCCCCCCCTGCCGGAGGCGGCTCCGGCCGCCGTGCTGCTCACCAGCCCCAGGGCGGCCGAGGCGTACCTGCGGGCCGCCCCGCCGCAGCTGCGGCGCGCGCCCCACTTCGCCCTCGGCCCGACCACCGCCACGGCGGCGGCCTCCCTGGGCGTGTCGCCGCGCACGCTGTCTCGACCGGATCCCCTGTTGCTCGTGGAGGAACTATGCAAGAGCTGATCGTTCGCCCCCGTCGCCTGCGCTTTCACCCCCGCCTGCGGGACGCTGTGGCCCAGGCGCGCCTCGACCCTCGTTTGTTCGTCATGCCCCACTTCGTGCTCCCCCGCCCCGACGCCGTCGAGGAGATCGATGCCATGCCGGGCATCCGCCGGGAGGGGATCGAGCGTCTGCTGGCCACCGTGGAGCACGACCTCTCCCTGGGCATCCGCTCGGTGCTGCTGTTCGGCGTCCCCGGCGAGGAGGAACCCAAGTTTCCCGACGGTCGCTCCGCCTACGCCGAGGATGCCCTCATCCCCGCCGCCGTGCGTGCCTTGAAGCAGCGCTTCGGCGACGAGCTGGTGGTGATGACCGACGTCTGCCTGTGCGCCTACACCGACCACGGCCACTGCGGGGTGATCGAGGGGGGACGGGTGGCCAACGACCCCTCCCTGGCGCACCTGGCGCGCATGGCGGTGGCCCACGCCGCCGCCGGCGCCGACGTGGTGGCCCCCTCCGACATGATGGACGGGCGCGTGCTGGCCATCCGTGACGCCCTGGACGAGGCCGGGCTGGTGGACACACCCATCATGAGCTACTCGGCGAAGTACGCCTCGGCCTACTACGGCCCCTTCCGCGAGGCCGCCCACTCCGCCCCCCAGTTCGGCGACCGCAAGTCCTACCAGATGGACCCCCGCAACGGCCGCGAGGCCATCCTGGAGGCGCAGCTGGACGTGGAGGAGGGGGCGGATATCCTGATGGTCAAGCCCGGCCTGGCCTATCTGGACGTCCTGGCGGCCCTGAAGGAGCACTTCACCCAGCCGGTGGCGGTGTACAACGTGTCGGGGGAGTATTCCATGGTCAAGGCCGCCGCGGCGCGGGGCTGGATCGACGAGCGGCTGGTCACCCTGGAGAACCTGCACGCCTTCCGGCGCGCCGGCGCCGACCTCATCATCACCTATCACGCCCGCCAGGTGCTGGCGGAGGAGTGGCTCTAGCTCCATGGGTTCGCTGCCACAGACGATCTCCGAGGAACTCTACCGGCGGGCCTGCCAGCTCCTCCCCGGGGGGGTGAACTCCCCCGTCCGGGCCTTTCGCGCCGTGGGCGGGGTGCCGCACTTTTACGCCTCCGCCTCCGGCGCCACCTTCCAGGACGTGGACGGCAACGTCTTCATCGACTACGTGATGTCCTGGGGTCCCCTGATCCTCGGCCACGCCCACCCCCGGGTGGTGGCGGCGGTCACCGCCGCCGCCGCCCGCGGCACCAGCTTCGGCGCCCCCTGCGCCCTGGAGGTGGAGCTGGCGGAGCGGGTGGTCGCCCTCTACCCGGGGTGTGAGATGGTGCGCTTCGTCTCCTCGGGCACCGAGGCGGTGATGGCGGCGGTGCGGCTGGCCCGGGGGGCCACCGGGCGCAGCCGCATCCTGAAGTTCGACGGCTGCTACCACGGCCACGTGGATTCCCTGCTGGTCAGCGCCGGCTCCGGGCTCGCCACCTTCGGCACCCCCTCCTCGGCGGGGGTTCCCCCCGCCCTGGCGGAGCTCACGGTGGTGGTCCCCCTCGATGACGAGCCGGCGCTGGCTGCGGCCCTCGAGCGTCACGGCGACGAGCTGGCAGCGGTGATCATCGAGCCGGTGCCGGCCAACGCCGGCCTGCTGCAGCAGCGCCGCGCCTTCCTCGCGGCGGTGGTGGAGGGGGCGCGCCGCTGCGGCGCCCTGGTGATCTTCGACGAGGTGATCTCCGGCTTCCGCCTGGGGCCGGGGGGGGCAGCCGCCCACTACGGGTTGACCCCCGACCTGGCCACCTTTGGCAAGGTGATCGGCGGTGGCTTGCCGGTGGGCGCCTACGGTGGCCGCCGCGAACTCATGGAGCAGGTGGCGCCGCTGGGACCGGTGTACCAGGCCGGCACGCTCTCGGGCAACCCGGTGGCGATGGCGGCGGGCCTGGCCACCCTGGACTGCCTGGAGCGCGAGGCCGGCTGGGCGCAGCTGGAGCGGCGCGGGCGGGAGCTGGAGGAACGGGTGCAGATCGTGCTGGAGCGGGGCGGCTGCCCGGTGTCCTTCGTGCGTCTGGGGTCGCTCTTCTGGCTGAGCCTCCAGGAGGGCCCCGCCCCCCGCCGCCTGGATGCCATCCGGCGGGACGGGGTGGACCGCTACGCCGTCCTCCACCGGGCGCTGCGGGCCCGGGGCGTCTATCTGGCTCCCTCGGCGTACGAGGTGGGCTTCCTCTCCACCGCCCACACCGAAGAGCACCTGGAGCGCACCGCGGCGGCCCTGGGTCCCGCCCTGGAGGAGGCGTGGCGGTGAGGGAGAGCCGGTTCCTGGCCGCCTGCCGCAGCCAGCCGGTGCACCCCCCGCCGGTGTGGGTGATGCGCCAGGCCGGACGCTACCTCCCCGAATACCTGCGCGTCCGCGAGCAGGCGGGGTCCTTCCTCGCCCTCTGCCGCAACCCCGAGCTGGCCGCCGAGGTGACCCTGCAGCCCGTGCGCCGCTTCGGCTTCGACGCCGCCATCGTCTTTTCGGACATCCTGCAACCCCTCACCTGTCTGGGGGTACAGTTCGAATTCTCCGAGGAGGGGGGACCGCGCCTGGCCGACCCCTTGACGACGCCCCGCCAGTGGGCCCGTCTGCGTGCGTCCAGCGAGAGCCCGGACGTCCAGCTGGTGGCCGAGACGGTGGCCCGGGTACGCGCCGCCCTTCCCGCAGACGTGGCCCTCATCGCCTTCTGCGGCGCCCCCTGGACGCTGGCCTCCTACCTGATCGAGGGGGCCACCTCGCGGGAGCACGCGCGCGCCCGGGCGGCGCTGTGGGAGCACGCCGGGGAGCTGGCGGCCCTCCTCGAGCTCCTCGCCGAGGCCATGGCCAGCTACCTCGAGACCCTGGTGCGCGCCGGTGCCGACGCCGTCCAGGTGTTCGACTCCTGGGCCGGCAGCCTGGCTGCTTCCCCCTACCGTGACCACGCCGCTCCCGCCGTGGCCAGGCTGATGCACCGCCTGGCCGGGACCGGGGTTCCCCGCATTCTCTACGCCGGCGGTGCGAGCCACTTGCTGCCGATCCTCGCGGACATCCCCTGCGAGGTGGTGGGCGTGGACTGGCGCGTTCCCCTTTCGGCCGCGGCCCGGGCGCTGCCCGGGCGGGCCCTTCAGGGCAACCTGGATCCCGCCGCCCTGCTGGCCTCTCCCCCGGCGGTGCGGGGGGCGACCCGGGCGATGATGGCCGACGCCCCCTCGGTGGGCTGGATCGCCAACCTGGGTCACGGCATTCTCCCGGACACCCCGGTGGACAGTGTCCACGCATTCCTGGGGACGATCCGGGGGTCGGCATGAGAGCCATCGCGGCGCCGCTCGCTCCGCCAGCCCAGGCTGGCAACCCCGCCGCCCAGGTGGATTTCGCCTCCATCACCCCCGAGCTGCTCGCCCGCCACGACCGCCCCGGTCCCCGCTACACCTCCTACCCCACGGCGCCCCAGTTCCAGCCTGACTTTTCCCCCGGTGACTACCGCGCCGCCCTGGCCCGGGCGGCCACCCGCCCCGCCGAGCCCCTCTCCCTCTACATCCACATACCCTTCTGCCAGGAGCGCTGTACCTACTGCGGCTGCAACGTGGTCATCGCCCGCCGGCGGGGGATCGAGGAGGGCTACCTCAACGTCGTGGAGGCCGAGCTGGCGCTGCTGGCCGACGCCCTCGGCCAGCGCCGGGGGGTGGCCCAGCTCCACTGGGGGGGCGGCACGCCCACCTTCCTGACCCCTTCCCAGTGCCGCCGGCTGCACACCGCGGTCACCCGGCACTTCGAGCTTCTGCCCGGCGCCGAGGTGGCCGTGGAGGTGGACCCCTGCGTCACCAGCGACGACCACCTGGCCACCCTGCGGGAGCTGGGGTTCAACCGCATCTCCCTGGGGTTACAGGACCTCGACCCCACCGTCCAGGCCGCGGTCAGACGCGTGCAGCCGCTGGAGCTGACCCGCCACCAGGTGCAGCTGGCCCGCCAGCTGGGGTTTGTCTCGGTCAACCTGGACCTCATCTACGGGCTCCCGCACCAGACGCCGGAGGGCTTTGCCCGCACCGTGAACGAGGTCATCACCTACCTCGCCCCCGACCGGGTGGCGGTGTTCTCCTACGCTCACGTGCCCTGGCTGAAGTCCCACCAGAAGGCCCTGGAGGCGCTCCCCCTGCCCCGGGGGTGGGAGAAGTTCCGCATCTTTCGCGCCGCCGCCGAGGAGTTCCTCCGGGCGGGCTACACCTTTATCGGCATGGACCACTTCGCCCGGCCGGAGGACGAGCTGGCCCGCGCCCTGGAGGCCGGCACCCTGCACCGCAACTTCATGGGGTACACGGTCCAGCCGGGGAGCGACCTGCTGGGCGTGGGGGTCACCTCCATCGGCGACGTGGCCGGCTGCTACGTCCAGAACGAGAAGCACCTCGCCCGCTTCGGCCGCGCCATCTCGGCCGGCGAGTTCGCCGTCGAGCGGGGCCGCCGCCGGACCGCCGAAGATGAGCTGCGCGGCGCCGTCATTCGCCGGCTCATCTGCACCTTCACCCTGCCCTTTGACTGGCTCGCCCGGCGCTTCGGCGTCGACGCCGAAGTCCACTTCGCCAAGGAGCTCGCCGAGCTGCGACGCGACTTCGCGGACGATGGACTGGTGGCGGTGGAGGCGGACGGCGTGCGGGTGCTACCCCGCGGCCGCGTCTTCATCCGCAACATCTGCATGGTCTTCGACGCCTACCTGCGGGCCGGCACGGGCGCCGCGATGTACTCCCGCACCGTGTGATGACCCCCCCACCCCACCCCTCCCCGCCGGCCGACAGCGCCGTCCACGACCTGGCGGTGGTGGGAGCTGGCGTGTCGGGCCTGACGCTGGCCTTTTGGCTCACCCACCGCGCCCGCCGCGACGTGGTCGTCCTGGAGCAGGCGCCGCGCCCGGGGGGAAAGCTGCAGACCGAGTGGCTCGATGGCTACTGCTGCGAGTGGGGGCCGCAGGGGTTTCTCGACAGCGGGCAGGACACCCTCCGGCTGGTCCGCGAACTGGGGCTGGAGGCCGATTTGCGACGGGCCGACGGGGCGGCGGGGGACCGCTTCATCCTGCGGGACGGGCGGCTGCGGCGCGTGCCCCTATCGCCGCTGGAGTTCCTGCGCTCGGACGTGCTCTCCCTGACGGGGCGCCTGCGGGTCCTGCTGGAACCCTTCCAGCCCCGCGCCCGCGCCGGCGATGAGAGCGTCTTTGCCTTCGCCTGCCGGCGCATCGGCCGGGAAGCGGCGGAAGTCCTGGTGGATGCCATGGTCACCGGGGTGTTTGCCGGCGACGCACGGCAACTTTCGCTGCCCGCCACCTTCCCCCGCATGCGGGACATGGAGTCGACCCACGGTTCGCTCTTTTGGGCCATGCTGGCGCTGCGCCGCCAGCGCACCCGGCAGGCGGCCGCAGAGGAGGAGGCCACACCCGCGGGGGGACCGGCGGGCCCCGCCGGCACCCTCGCCACCCTGCGCCTGGGCATGCAGCAGCTCACCGACGCGCTGGCCGCCGCCCTGGGGCCGCGCCTGCGCCTGGCCTGCCCGGTCACCACCGTGCAGCGTCGGGCGGGGGGATTCACCGTGCACCTGGCGGGGGGCGAGCCGCTGCACGCCCGCCACCTCGCCCTCGCCGTCCCCCCGGGGGCCGCCGCCGCCCTGCTCCGCGACGTCCTCGACCCCGCCGCCCTGGCCGCCCTGCGGGAGATTCCTTCCATCCCCATTGCCGTGGTGATGACCGGGTATTCGGACGCTCGCCCCTTCCGCCACCCCGTCCGCGGGTTCGGCTTCCTGGTGCCGGCCCGGGAGCGGCGGCGAATCCTCGGAACCATCTTCTGCTCCAGCACCTTCCCGGGACAGGCGCCGGGCGGCAAGACGCTGCTGCGCACCCTCGTGGGGGGCGCACGGCACCCCCAGCTCGCCCACCTGCCCGACGCCGACCTCCTCTCCCTGGTGCGCCAGGAGCTGGACACCTGCCTGGGGGGGGACCCGCAGCCCGAGATGGTGCACATCGTCCGGCACGACGAGGCGATCCCCCAGTACACCCTGGGGCACGCCAGTCGGGTGGCGGCGGTCCAGCGGGGCGCTGCAGCCGTGCCCGGCCTCTACCTCCTGGGCAACGGGTACGGCGGCGTGGCGGTCAACGCCTGCGTCACCGAGGCGACCCAGCTGGCCGCCCGGCTGGCGTCGTAACTTTCTTCCCGACATCGACATGCGCCAGCACCCAGGCGACCACCGTGTCGCCGCCGGCCAGGCGCGCCAGCAGCTGCCCCTCCACATCCTCGGGGTCAGGGTCGACCGCCGCCGCGGCGATCTCGTCCGCGGAGGCGGTGGCGAAGTTGAGCCGGCACGGTGGCAGCACCTCCTCGCCGCAGCGGATGGGCAGCCCGAAGGTGCGGCACGACACCGGCCGCGCCGCGTACAGCTCGCACGCCCCGCTGGCCGGGTCCAGCGCCGGGCAGGGCAGCGCCTGATGGGCGGTGAAGAACGCCAGGCGGGCCTGCGAGTCTCCGGTGAGCTCTCCGGTGGCGGGGTCGCCGCAGAAGTCGCGGCGCAGCACCTCCCACTGTGCGCGGGCGCGGGTCACGAGGGTCGCCGCCCGCTCGGGGTGGCGGCGGGCGAGCTGCGCCAGGCCCCGGCGCAGGCGCCGGGCGTCCAGCGGGGTGATGTCGAAGGGACCGATGCAGCACTCCACGCACCCCAGCCGGCAGGTCACGTGCTCACCCGCCCGCCGCGCCGCCTCGCCCAGCCGTGCATCCAGGTGACGCAGGAAACGGTGATCCCGGGGCGTCCCTGCCTGCCTCCCGCGGCCGCCCGCGGCCCCCATCACTGCGCCCCCCTGGTTCGCCGACGAAAAAGCTCCGCCAGGCGTTCGCGGATGCGCTTCTCCCACCCCTCCTCCCCCGGCCGGTACAGGCGCAGGGAGGCGAGCTCGGGGGGCAGGCAGGGCATGGGGGCCACCTTGCCGGGCAGGTCGTGGGCGTACTGGTACCCCTCCCCGTACCCCAGCTCCCGCATCAGCCGGGTGGGGGCGTTGCGCAGGTGCAGCGGCACCGGGTAGGGCGGCCGCTCCCGCACCGCCGCCCGGGCCGCCCCGTAGGCGGTGTAGAGGGCGTTGGACTTGGGCGCCAGGGCCAGGTAGACCGCCGCCTGGGCCAGGGCCAGGGCGCACTCGGGCATGCCCACGTGCTCCACCGCCGCCGCCGCGGCGGCTGCCTGCTCCAGGGCTCGGGGGTCGGCCAGCCCGACGTCCTCCGAGGCCACCCGCAGCAGGCGGCGGGCCAGGAACCGGGGATCGGCGCCCCCCTCCAGCATGCGGGCCAGCCAGTACAGGGAGGCGTCCACGTCCGAGTTGCGAATGGACTTGTGCAGCGCCGAGATGAGGTTGTAGTGCTCCTCCCCCTCCTTGTCGTAGAGCGCCAGGCGCCGCTGGGCCATGCGCGTGACCACCTGGGGGGAGATCTCGCCCCCCTGGCTGACGGACCGGGCAGCCAGCTCCAGCAGGGTGAGGGCCGCCCGGGCGTCCCCCGCGGCGGCGGCGACGAGGGCGTCCTCGGCAGCCGGGGGAAGGGTGAGCTGGCAGGCTCCCAGTCCCCGCTCGCGGTCCTCGAGGGCGCGGCGCACGATCTGGCGGATGGCCTCCTCGCCCAGGGGCTCCAGTACGTACACGTTGACCCGGGAGAGCAGGGCGCGGTTGAGCTCGAAGGAGGGGTTTTCGGTGGTGGCGCCGATCAGGGTGATGTCGCCGGTTTCCAGAAAGGGCAGGAAGGCGTCCTGCTGCGCCTTGTTGAAGCGGTGCACCTCGTCCACGAAGAGCACCGTCCGCCGCCCCTCCACCTGCCGCCGCCGGCGGGCGTGCTCCATGATCTCCCGCGCCTCCTTGACCCCCGCCAGGACGGCGGAGAAGGCCACCAGCTCGGCGTCGAACTCCCTGGCCAGCAGGCGCGCCAGGGTGGTCTTGCCGCTGCCCGGCGGCCCCCACAGCACCAGAGACGGCAGTTCCTTGCCGGCAACGATGGCCCCGAGGGGCCCCTCCGGCCCCAGGAGCGCCTGCTGCCCGACCACTTCCGCGAGGGTGCGGGGGCGCATCCGCTCCGCCAGCGGCGTGCCCGGGGGAAAGCCGTCAGAGCGAAAGAGTTCCTGGGTATCTTCCACGGCGAACCAGCTCCAGCCGCGCCAGCAGGTCCAGTAGTTCCAGCCGTTCCAGCGCCTGCTGCGGATTCTGCCCCGTGGCCACCGCCCCATGGTGCAGCATCACCGCCACCGGCGTGGAGGCCAGCGTGGCCGCGGCGGCCACCGCCAGCTCCCGCGAACCGGGCGCCAGCGCCGGTATGACCCCCACCGGCCCGAGCACCGCCTCCCCCTCCGGCAACAGGGAGACGTCCGGAGCCGGGGTGTCGGGCCACCCCAGGCTCAGGGCCAGCACCGCCGGGGGGTGGGCGTGGACGATCGCCCCGGCGCCCGGCACCCGCCGGTACACCTCCAGGTGCAGGGCGGCCTCGCTGGAAGCCAGGGATGGGAGTGGTTCATCGAGGGACACTCGCAGGAGCGCCGCGGCGGCCAGGCGCCCCTTGCGAGCCCCTCGGGGGGTCAGCACCACCCACCCGCCCTCCAGCCGGCAGGAGAGATTCCCCTCCCCTCCCCGCACCAGCCCCTGGCGCTCCAGCGCCGCCCCCACCGCCACCAGTTCGGCGCGTTGCCGGGCCTCACCCCTCATCTGCCTGTGGCCGGGCCGCTCGCCCGAAAGCCCTCACCCGCCGCTGGTCGCTCACACCCACCGGCGCACACCAGGCGCCGGGCTGGCCATCGCCCCTCCTCCCGCACCTCCGCCGGGCTGACGTAGCGGCCGCAGCGGTCACAGCGCACCAGCTCCACCACCCCCATCCGCTCCTGGTGCCGCAGGTACTCCTGCCGGCGGCGGAGGCCGAACAAACCCGCGATCCGCCATACCAGGTACAGCAGAATGAGGAGGATGACGGTACGCGTCACCGCTGCCGCCGGAGGATCTCCTGCTCCAGGGGAGCGAGGTCAGGGATGTCCTTGATGGTGCCCCGCAGCGCCTTGAGTTTGGCCACCTCCTCCAGCGCCCCGGCCGTGTCGTTGAGGTCAAAGAGCCTCACCACCGCGGCGTTGTAGCGCGACTGCCAGTGCTCGGGCTTCATGTCGGCGGCGCGGTCCAGGAGCTCGATGGCCTTGGCCGACTGCCCGGACTCGCGGTAGGCCACGGCCAGGTCGGTCATCACATCGGCGGAGTCGTCGCGGATCGCCCGCGCCCGCTCGTAGAAATCCACCGCCCTGGACCAGTTGCCGAGATCGTACTGGACGTTCCCCATCTGCACCAGGTGTTCGTAGTTGTTGGGATCCTCGGCGAGCAGCCGCTCCAGTTCGCGCGCCGCCTCGAGAAGCTGCGGGCTGGGGGGCGAGGCGGCATGACCGCCGTCGGACCCCTGCGGGGGCATCCCCGACAAGGGGGGAGCCCCGGGCACACCGGCGTGGGGATCCCCCATCCTTCCTCCGCCCATCTGCGGCACGACCCCCTGCCGCTGACCCACCACGAAACCCACGAAAAACCCCAGCAGCACCCCCGCCACTCCAGTGATCACCGGGTTCCTTACCATCATCTATTTGATCCCCCCCGACCGGCACGTTGCCAGGCCCAACCCCCCGCGGCTCCGTCGGCCACCTGGGGTGCGGCCCGCCCATAGTACACGCCACGGGACTTTCTGTTGATTTCCCGCACCCCTCAGGGTGCCTGGTCTCGCCGACCCACCCAGGTTCCGGAGGCGGCCCCGCCGGCGGCCAGATTGGTGGCGTCCCACCGCCCTTCCAGCCGCTTTTCCTCGCCGCGGGTGACCATGCGGGCGGTATAGGTGGCGACGAAACCGAGCTGCGCGTCAATGCGCTCCAGCCGCAGGTTCTGGCCGATGAAGGTCCCCCGCAGGGACCCTCGCCACCCCCCGGCCAGGGAGTACACGCCGGTCACGATGGTGCCGGAGAGTTCCAGGTCGAAGGTGCCCTTCAAAGCCCCCGGCTCGATGGCCACGTACCAGCGCCCGGACAGCTCATCGCCGGGTTTGCTCCCCGCCTCCAGGCGGGCAATCTCGGCCTGCAGCTGGTCGAGGGTGCCCCGCCGCGCCGCCAGAGTCGCCCGCACCTGCTGGGCGGTGGCCAGAGCCTGGGTCAGTTCCGCCTCCGCTCGCCGCACGTCCGCCAGGCGGGAGGTGAAGGAGGCGAGATCCTCCCCCTCCCGCTCCGCCCGCAGCAGGTCGTCCCCCAGGCGGATCAGCCGGTCGCTGGCGGCCCGCAGCTGCTCGTGAGCCCTCTCCAGCTCCAGCAGATTGGCGGCGACCAGCTTCTTCTCCAGCTCCACGTGCGCCTTGAACACTACCACCACCGGGTCGCGGGCCTGCGCCAAGGCCACGGCCGCCACCAACGTCGCCACTGCCGCAAGAGCGCTCGCTCGCATGGGTCACTCTCCTTCGCTGTGCCCCACCACCGCACAGCCCGCCATGTCTCCCCATACGTTTACGGTTGTGCGCGCCATGTCGAGGATGCGATCCACCCCGATGATGTAGCCGATGCCCTCCAGCGGCAGGCCGACGCTGCGCAGCACGATGGCCATCATCACCAGGCCCGCCATGGGGATCCCGGCTGACCCGATGCCCGCCAGCAGGGCCGTCAGCAGGACGATCAACTGCTGCGTGAAGCTCAGCTCGATGCCGTACACCTGGGCGATGAACAGGGCAGCGATGGCCTCATACAGCGCCGTCCCGTTCATGTTGATGGTGGCCCCCAGAGGTAGTACGAAGGTGGCCACCCGGGTCGAGATCCCGGCGCGCTGGGTGGCGCACTGCATGGACACCGGCAGGGTGGCGTTGGAGGACGCCGTCGAGAAGGCCGTCAGCAGCGCCGGGGCGAACGCCCGGGCGTAGGTGCCGGGGTTGCGGCGGCCCAGCACCTTGATGAGCAGGGGGAGCACCACCACCGCCTGCAGCGCCAGGGCGGCGGCGACGGTGATCATGTACCACGCCAGGGGCTGGAGGACGGCGAGTCCCACCTGGGCGATGGTGCGGCCCAGGAGGGCAAACACGCCGATGGGGGCCAGCCGGATGATGGCCGAGGTCATCTTCATGAAGAGGTCGAAGCCACCCTCCACGAAGAGCATCCACACCCGCCGGCGCTCACCCTCCAGAAGCGTCAGGAAGGCCCCCACCGCGAGGGCGAAGAAGATCACCTGCAAATAGTTGGAGTTGGCCATGGCGGCCACGGGGTTGTCCGGGATGATCCCCATGAGGATCTCCCCCACCGTGGTCTTGCCCTCCAGCACCGATCGGGGGGCCTCCTTCAGTGGCAGCACGACCCCCTTCCCCGGCTGGATGAGGTTCACCAGCACCAGCCCGATGGCCACCGCGATGGCGGTGGTGAGGAGGTAGAAGAGAAAGGTCTTGGCCCCGATCCTGCCCACACCGCGCAGGTTGCCGATGGACGCCACCCCCGCCGCCAGGGAAAAGGTGATCAAGGGGATGATGATGAGCTTCAAGAGCTTGAGAAAGATGTCCCCGAGAAAGCCGAGCGCCAGAGTGGCCTCGGGCCACAGGGCCCCGGTTGTCAGGCCCAGCAGCATGGCGAAGAAGATCTGCCAGTGCAGCTCCTTCCAGAACCCTTTCGCCACCTCGCCCCCTGGCGCACACACTAGCACACGCCCTCACCTCTCTTCAGCCCGGCCAGATCGCGGAGTATCCTCTCCCCATGCCCATCGAGGAATCGCGCCAGCCGGCCATTCGCGTCACCCTCCTCCCCCGCGACACCAACCCCCACGGGACGATCTTCGGCGGCATCATCCTCGCCTACATCGACCAGGCGGGGGCCATCGAGGCGCACGTCCACGGCGCCACGCGAGTGGTGACGGTCGCCATGGACAAGGTGGTCTTTCACCGACCGGTCCACGTGGGTGACCTGGTGTCGTTCTACGGCGAGCTGATCCGCATCGGCACCACCTCCATCACCGTCCGCGTTGTGGTCGAGGCCCAGCGACTGCAGCACGATCCCCTCCCTCGTCGGGTCACCGAGGCGGTCATCACCTACGTCAACGTCGACGAGGAGGGACGCCCCACCCCGATCCCCAGGGCATGAATACCCCGAGGATCGCCGCCTGTTAACCGTGAGTCCCAGCTTCCAGCTACAATCACTTCGTGACCTGGGGGTTCGTCCTGCTGGCGGCGATTCTCGTCGCCCTGGTGGTGATGGCCGCCATGCTCCTGCGCACCCGACCGCCCCGGCGCCAGCTGACCACGCGCCAGGCCACCGTGGTGCGCGCCATCCCCGCCGGTGGCTTTGGACAGATCCGCCTGGAGCAGGGGGATGCCACCGTCCTGCTGGCTGCCCGCACCGCCGGAGGGGAAAGCCTGCCGGTGGGATCGGTGGTGGAAATCGTCGACGACTCGAGGTCCGTACTGGTCGTCCAACGCCTCTCCGAGGCCGGCTGAGCGGCCCGTGCGCCCCGACGAGCTCGTGCTGGTCCTCGCCTCCTCTTCCCCCCGCCGCCAGGAGCTCCTTGCCCGGCTCGGGCTCGAGTTCATCACCGTGACTCCCGCGGTGGACGAGACCCGGCGGGTGGGCGAGTCACCCATCGTGCACGTGCAGCGGGTCGCCCGGGACAAGGCCAGCGCCGCCGTGGCCGCCGCCCCCCACCTCCCCGTCCTGGCCGCCGACACCTCGGTGGTCCTGGGTGACGAGATCCTCGGCAAGCCCACCGATCCCGGGGACGCCGAGCGCATGCTGCGGCTGCTGCGCAGCCGCGCTCACACCGTCCTCACCGCCACCGCCGTCCGGTGGGGTGAGCGCGGCGCCAGTCACCTCGAGGCCGCGCGGGTGGAGTTCACCTCCTTCTCCGACGAGCTCCTGCGATGGTATCTGGGCACCGGCGAGTACCGCGACAAGGCCGGCGCCTATGCCGTCCAGGGCAGGGGAGCGCTGCTGGTCGCCCGGGTGGAGGGCAACGTGCAGGCGGTGGTGGGGCTACCCCTGGCCCGTCTGCCGGCGCTGCTGGCCGCCGTGGGGTTGCGGCTGTGCGCTCGCGAGGCTCGCCTGACCCTGTGTGCCGCCGCCGAACTCACTGCCGGCACCGGGTCGCCGCCGGCGGCAGCGATCAATCCCCGAACTTGATGGGCTCGCCCAGCTCGGCCAGGCGGAAGTTGGCGAAGATGTGGTGGCCGTTGAAGTCCAGCACGCGCACGTCCTCACACCCCACCAGATCGCGGGCGATCACCTCGAACGGCACCCCGTAGAGCTGCCGGGTGCGCTCGACAGACACCTCGTAGGCAATGAACTTCTCGATCCCCTTGTGCCTGAGCTTCTCCACCAGCCGCTCGTCGATCACGCTGCTGTAGGTGGTGAGGATGAGAATCGGCCCGGTCCCCGTGAACACCAGGTATGCCCGCATCGCTCCACCCCCTTTTCGCCGATCTCCGTTTCCAGGTGACGACCTCCATGTTACAAGGTGGGGTGGCGTTGCGGGGTTGTCAACGGGCCGGCAGCGGGGCAAAGGGGAACCGTAATGTCAGGCGTGAAAGCTCTATACTGTTGAGCGTCATGGGGGCAGTGGTCAATGGCAGGACAATTCTGGCCGCCGCCGTCCTCAGCGTCGCGGCTGGGGCGCCGGCGCCCGCCGAGCGTTTCAACTTTTCCAGCCTGACCAACCGGGACGGCCTGCCCCAGCGACAGGTGATGGCCATCGCTCAGGACGCCGACGGTTACCTCTGGGTGGGGACCTACGGTGGCCTCTCCCGCTTCAACGGGCGGACGTTCCAGCACCTGCGTACCACCGACGGTCTCAGCAACAACACGGTGCAGGACATCGTCCCGGCCGCCGGCGGAGAGCTGTGGGTGGGCACCGCCGGCGGTGGTGTCTGCCGGGTGCGCTTCCCCACCGTGCTGCGCTGCCATCGCGCCCCGGAGGAGTTGCTCAGCGACGACGTCATGGACCTGGAAAGCGACGGCGCCGGGGGGGTCTGGGTGGGGACCTTCGCGGGCATCACCCACCTGGCCCGGGATGGTCGTCCCCGGCACTTCCCCCGGGCGGGCGCGGAGGAGCTGCGCAACGTCTGGGCAGTGCGCCGCCTGGGGGAGACGCTGTACGCCGGCCATCAGGGCGGCCTGGTGTCGTGGACCGGCGACGGCTTTGCCCCCGTCCCCACCAACCTCCCCCGCACCACGGTGCGGGCCCTCGCCCTCCACGACGACGGGTTGTGGGTGGCCAGCGAGACCGGGCTGTACCGCTTCCCCCGCGGCGTCCCGGGACCCGACGGCATTCCCGTGCTGCCCGACACTTTCGTGCAGGATCTCGCCGCCGCTGGTTCCACCCTGTGGGTCGCCACCCGCACCGGCCTGGTTCGCCTCGAGGCCGGCCAGATCAGCCGCCTCGGCCGCGCCCAGGGCCTCGAAGCCGACACCATCCACCGGGTGGTCGGCGACCGCGAGGGCAACCTCTGGCTGGGCAGCGACGAGGGGCTGGTCAAGCTGGTGCCCGGCCCCATCACCACCTTCACCGTCGCCGACGGCCTTCCCCACCCCTTCGTCCGCGCCATCATCGGGGATGCTGCTGGGCGGGTGTTCGTGGGCACCCGCGCCGGGATCGCCGTGGTCACCGATTCCCGCGTGGAGGTGATTTCCCCCTCGCAACTGCGGGGACCCCGGGTGTACGCCCTCCTCCCTTTAGGGGACGGCAGCGTCTGGGCGGGCACCAGCGGCGGGGTAGTAATCCTGCGGGGGACGCGGGTCGAAGCCACTCTCACCAGCCGCCACGGCCTGCCTTCCGATTCGGTCTACGCCCTCGCTCCCGACGACGACGGCGCCTCGGTATGGATCGCCACCTGGTCGGGGCTGGCCCTCCTTCGCCGGGGGCGCAGCCTGCCCCTGCCTCCCGAGGTGGCCTCCCTGCGCGCCCTCGCCCTGCAACGGGACAGCCGTGGCGATCTCTGGGTGGCCCTGCGCGATGGCGGGCTGGCGCGCGTCGATCGCGGCTGGCGCGTCACGATGCTGCGGGCCAGGGACGGGCTGACCGACCAGGTGGTGTGGTCCATCGCCCGCCAGGGCGACGGGCTGTGGTTGGCCACCAACGGCGACGGGGCGCTCCGCCTCACCCCCCAGGGGGTGGAGCGCTGGGACACCCGCCGCGGCCTGGTGGATGACTTCGTCTGGCAAGTGCTGGCCGATCGCCGGGGGCGGGTGTGGCTGTACACCTCCCAGGGCCTGGATGTGCTCGAGGAAGGCAGCATTCGTCACTTCGACCAGGGGGACGGCTTGCCCGACCTGGAGGGCAGCGCCAACGCCGCCTTCGAGGCCGCCGACGGCACCCTGTGGTTTGGCACGGCGGTGGGGCTGGTGCACTTCGACCCCAGGCACGACCCGTCCCATCGCACGCCCCTGCCGATCCGCATCGAGGGAGCGCGGCGGGAGGGCGGTGGGCCCATCGCGCCCGGCGCCCGCCTGCCTGCGCGTCCCGGCGCCATCTCCATCACTCTGGCTTCCTTGAGCTTTCGCAACGAGCGCGCGATCCGCTTCTCCTACCGCTTGCTGCCCGTCCAGCCCCAGTGGTCCCCGCCCACCCGCGAGGGCGAGATCCGTTACGCCTCCCTGGGGGGCGGCCGCTATCGCTTCGAGGCGGTGGCGGTGGGCAGCGACGGCAGCCGATCCCCCACCCCCGCCACCCTGCAGTTCACCGTCGCCCTCCCCTTCTGGCGCACCCCCCTCGGCTGGGCGGTGACCGCCACCGCCATGCTGCTGGCGGCGTGGGGGTGGGCGCGGTGGCGCATCGCCGCCTCCGAGGCCCTCACCCACCGCCTGGAGCAGGAGGTGGCGGCGCGCACCGCCGAGCTGGCGGAGAAACAGGAGAGACTGGCCTACCTGGCGGCCACCGACGAGCTCACCGGGTTGCCCAACCGGCGCCGCTTCTTCGAGGTGGCCCGCCAGGAGTTGCAGCGCCTGTCCCGCTCGCCGGCGGACAGCCGCCTTGCCCTGGTCCTCCTGGACCTGGACGGCTTCAAGGCCATCAACGACGCCCTCGGCCACACCGCCGGAGATGCGGTGCTGCAGGCGGTGGGGAATGCACTCGCCCACGCCGTGCGCGCCACCGACACCGCCGCCCGCTTCGGCGGCGACGAGTTTGCCGTCATCCTGCCCATGACCGACCGCCAGGGCGCCCTGCTGGTGGCCGACAAGCTCATCGCCACCATCGGCTCCCTGCGCGTGCCCTGGCAGGGGCGCGAGCTGGCGGTGGGGGCCTCGGCGGGGCTGGCAGTGGTGGCACCCTCCGCCGTCTTCCAGGAGCAGGAGGTGGTCCGTTTCGTCCAGCGCGCCGACCTGGCCCTCTACGCCGCCAAGCGCCACGGCGGCGGCCGGGTGCTGGACGACGGCGAAACCTGGGCGTGACTCTCGCTCCCCTCTGACCCCTCTGCGTCGCTCCCGGACACCTCGCCAGGCCCCGCCGGCCTACCCAGCTGAAGCGCAAGTCGCTGGTATCATTTCCCTTGTGGGAGCGGATGAGGACCGGCGCGCCGCCGGCGCGGGGAGTGGGCGTGCAACCCTGATCGTCGCCGCCGCCTGCGCCGCGGCGGCGCTGCTGCTGGCGAGCGCGGGGACCTTCGCACCCCTGGAGCTGGCCCTGCGCGACGCCGCGCTCCGCCTCGCCCCCTCTCGCTCTCCTGACCTGGTGGCGGTGGTGGCGATCGACGAATCATCCCTCGCCCGCCTGGGTCCCTGGCCGTGGCCGCGGGACACCCTGGCCAGGCTGGTGCAGGCCACGGCGGATCAGGGGGCCCGGGCGGTGGTGCTGGATCTCCTCCTGGTGGAGGCGACCCCCACCGACGAGCTGCTGTCCGGGGCGCTGGCCGCCGCCCCCAGCGTGCTGGCGGTGGGGCTCGGCGAGGGGGGGTGGCTGGTGCCTTCCCCCCGGCTGACTCCCGCCGCCCGCCTGGGCCACGCCGCCTTCGAGCCGGACCGCGACGGCGTGGTCCGCCGGCTGCCCGCCGTCAAGCAGTTCGGGTCAACGTCCTACCCGGCCCTGGCCCTGGCCGCCCTGCAGCAGGCCGACCCCCGCCTCGCCGTCCCGGTGGGCGCCGTGCTGCGGCCCGACTTTCGCCTGCGGTGGGCCGAGCTGCCGGTCATCCCGGCCTGGCGGATGCTGACGCACCCAGCCGCCGGTGGCTCCGTGGCCGGGCGCATCGCCCTCCTGGGGGTCACCGCCGCCGGCCTGGGAGACCGGGCGGTGGTGCCCACCTCGCCGGGGGGACAGCCCATGGCGGGGGTGGAGGTGCACGCCGGGGTGATCCAGTGCGTGGCCCGAGGAGCGACATTGAGGAAGGCGGCCCCGCTGACCGTGGCCCTCTTCACGGCGGCGCTGGGCGCGGCCGTCTGGACCCTGGCCCGGCGCGGCGGCTCGAGTTCCTGGGTCCTCCTGCCCGCTGCCGCCCTGGTCGCGCCTTCGCTCCTCGCCGCCGCCGCCCTGTGGGGGCTGGGGTGGGAGCTGCCGTCGGTGGTCCCCACTGCCCTGGCGGTGACCGTGACGGTGGTGGCGCAGGGCTGGAGATCGGCCACCACCCGGCGGGCAGCCACCAGGCTCATGGCCGCCCTGGGAGAGCGGCCGGGCGGGGGAGACCCGCCCCGGGCCACCGAGGACGAACTGCTGCACCGCCTGGCCGCTGCCATTGCCGCCCGGCAGGCGGCCGAGCGCGACGCCCGCCGGGTGCTGGCCCACGAGCTCAGGACGCCCCTCACCGCCGTCCGGGGCCTGACGCAAATGCTGGCGGAGTACGAGCTGACGCCCGGCGAGCGCCAGCGGGTGGCCAGCCTGGCGGCGGGCGAGGCGCTGCGCCTGCAACAGATGGTGGAGGGCCTGCTCGAGCTGGAGCGGCTCTCGACCCGGCGCCGGGAGGAGGTAGGCACTCCCGTGCACCTGTCCCAGCTGGTAGCCCTGAGGGCCGCGCTCTTTCGCACCTCCCGGGCCCGGGCGGTCACATGCGAGGTGGAACCCGGGGTGTGGGTGCCGGGCGATCAGCAGCTCCTGGAGCGGGTGCTGGATAACCTGCTGGCCAACGCCGGCGAGTACTCGCCCGCCGACCGCGATATCCTGGTCCGGCTGGCCGTCGTGGGGAACGCCGCCGTGCTGGCCGTCGCCGACCGCGGCCCCGGCGTCCCCCCCGGGGAAAGGGCGCGCATCTTCGGCCGCTTCGTCCGCGGCGCCGCCGGGGCCGGCCGCCCCGGCCTCGGCCTGGGGCTGGCGGTGGTGGCGGAGGCGGCGGCCTGGCACGGGGGTACAGTGGAGGTCACGGACACGCCGGGGGGCGGGGCCACCTTCCTGGTGCGCCTGCCCCTGGCAGCGTCGGAGAAGGGGCAGACGTGACGCAGATCCTTCTGGTGGAGGACGACCTGGCCATCCGGGAGATGGTGGCCCTGGCCCTGGAAAAGCACGGCTACCTCGTGCACCGGGCGGCCTCGGTAGCCGAGGCCCGCTCGGTCCTCTCCCGCCACCCTATCTCCATGGTGATCAGCGACATCTACATGCCCGGGGAGGACGGCCTGGCCCTGCTGGAGGAGCTCCACCTCACCCACCCCCACCTGCCGGTGCTCCTCATCACCGCCCGCGGCAGCGTCGAGACCGCCGCCCTGGCGGCGCGCCTGGGGGCCTTCGACTACGTCGCCAAGCCCTTCGACCTCCGCCTGCTCATGGACAAGGTGCAGAGTGCCCTGCGGCCCCCTCCCGTCCCGGCCCCGCCGCCGGAGGACGCCCCGGCCAGCATGATCGTCGGCTCCCACCCCCGCATGGTGGAGGTGTACACGGCCATTGCCCGCGTCGCCCCCCTGCCGGTGCCGATCCTCATCACCGGCGAGACGGGAACCGGCAAGGAGCTGGTGGCGCGCGCCCTGCACCGCTTCGGCCGGCAGCCCGAGGGCCCCTTCGTGGCGGTCAACTGCGGCGCCCTCCCCGACACCCTGCTGGAGAGCGAGCTGTTCGGCCACGTGCGCGGCGCCTTCACCGACGCCCGCCGCGACCACCGTGGCGCCATCCCACGGGCCCAGGGGGGCACCCTCTTTCTGGACGAGATCGGCGACATCTCCGCGGCCTTTCAGGTGAAGCTGCTGCGCTTCTTGCAGGACGGCCGGGTGCGCCCCCTGGGGGCGGAGACGGAGTTCGAGGTGCAGGTGCGGGTGGTGGCGGCCACCCACCGCAACCTCGCCGAGGCCATCCGCGCCGGCCAGTTCCGGGAGGACCTCTACTTCCGCCTGGCCGCCTACGAGATTCACCTCCCCCCCCTGCGCGACCGCCTGGAGGACCTGCCACTGCTGGTGGACCACTTCCGCCGCCAGCTGGCCGCCGAGCTGGGGATGCCCCCGCCCCCGCCCCCCTCCCCCGAGGTGCTGGCGGTGCTGGCCCGCCACCGCTGGCCCGGCAACGTGCGGGAGCTCGCCCAGCTGCTGCGTCGCTGCCTCATCGACTGCAGGGGCCTCGCCGACCCCCAGGCGGTGGAGCGCCTGCTGGCCGATGGCGCCCACCCCCCGGGATCCACGCCGCCGCCCGGGCCCCCGGCTCCCTCCCTCTCCTCCCTCGCCGAGGCGGAGCGGCAGCACATCCTGGCGGTGCTGGCCGCCACTGGCGGCAACCGCAGCGCCGCCGCGCGCATCCTGGGGATCGAACGAAAAACCCTCACCCGCAAGCTGCGCACCCTTGGCATCGAGCGTGCTTCAGGCCCGGGAGGGAGGAACGCCCCATGAGCGTCGTGACGCTGTTCTGCTCTCTCCTTCTCCTGCTCCCCGAAGCCCCCGCCCCGTGGCGATACGTCCTCGAAAAGGTGGTCCCCCGGGTGGAGGTGATCCGCGGCCAGGCGAAGACAGCGGCGATCGCCGGAGAGGCGCTGCTCCCCGGGGACGAGCTACGCACCGGCTGGCGCGGGCGGGCCACGGTGGTGGTGGCGGAGCGGGCGGCGCGCTTCGAGATTGCCCCCTCCACCCACGTGCGGCTCCAGGAGAAGGTGCCCGGCGCCCTCATCGTCCTGCACAGCGGCGCCCTCCGCGCCCTCTTCGACGCCCTCCTGGGGCACGAAGAGCGCCTGGTGGCCACCCCGGGAGCGCTGCTGGCAGTGCGGGGCACTCGCTTCGCGGTGCGGGTGGAACCCGGCGGGGAGGCCGTCCTGGCGGTGTTTGCCGGCACCGTGGAGGTGCGCCCGCGGGACCCCGCCCTCTCTTCCTTGGCGGTGGGGCCGGGGGAGCTCTGCCACTTCGGACCGCGCCGCGCACCCGCCCGCCGGCCCTTCCCCCCATCCTTCAGTGAGGAGGGCTGGGAACGGCACCGGGAGATGCGCGCCGCCCCGGCCGCGGCACCTGCCACGTCCCACCCGGGCAAGACAACCCCCGGCGGCCCCCGCGCCGCCGGGCGGGGGCGCGGATGATCGCCGCATCCCCGACGCGCCGGGCGCCTTCGAGCCACCCCGCCCATGGGAGCCCTGCCTCGCCCGGCAGCGCCCCCATGGGCGCCGCTCCCCCCGGGGGAACGCCCCCCTGGGGCACCATGCCCCACCCCGGGTCGTCTCGCCTCACCCAGAATGACCCAACGTTCCGCAAGCTTGATCTCATGACGGGCGACCTTGTTGGCACGGGTCTTGCTCCTTCTTCGGGCGAGCGGCGAGCCGCAGGCCGCCGCAGAAAGGGGGGTAGAAAGATGAAGCGAATCGTTCACACCGCCGCAGTGATCCTCGGCGCCGGCTCCCTGATGCTGGCTGCCAGCTGGGCCGCCGCCCAGTCGCCGGGCGGCAACACGCCCAAGCAGGACCGCACCCGCACCGAGCTGCGCCAGCACCAGCCGGGCACCGGCGCACCGGCCAACCAGGTGAAGAAGCAGCTGCGCAGCCGCAGCAAGGACGGCGGACAGGCAGGGGCGGCCGAGATCGGCGCCGGCGCCGCCGGCCAGGGCACCGGCGGGGGCCAGGGGAAGAAGTACGGCCCCGGGGACGGCTCCGGCAACCAGGGGGTGGGCCCCCGGGACGGCTCGGGCTACGGCCCCGGCGACTGCACCCAGCCGGGCAGCGGCACCGGCAGCCAGCGGCGAGTGGGCCGCGCCGTCAAGGGACGCGGCTAGCCGCAGCCCCCGTCCCTCCAGGTGGACGCCCCGCCCCCCGGGCGGGGCGTTCTGTTTTCTCCTGCCCTCCCCTCGCAGCGATCGCCTACGTGGGCAGCGGGCCCTCCTTGAGGAGTGCCGAGAACGCCTTGAAGGCGGGGTGGTTCCTGTCCCGCGCCCACTCGAACCCCACCGATTCGTGGTTGGAGAGCACCGCCCCCGCCTGGGCCATGCGCTCCAGGGCGTGCCGCCGGTACTCCTCCCCCCGGGCCGAGATGGCGTCCCAGCACAGGTGCACCTGCCACCGCTCCCGCAGCAGCTCGAGGACGGTCTGCATCACGCAGACGTGGGCCTCGATGCCGGCCACCACCGCCTGCCGGGGCTGCAGCTCCCCCGGCGGCCGGATCTCGTCGAGGGCGGCGAGGAAGGCCGGCTCGCCGCAGCAGCCAAAGGCGTCCTTCTCGACGAAGCGTTTGGGCACGGTGAGGGCGTCGTAGGCGGCCCGCACCCGCGGGTGGGTCACCCCCAGCCCGCGCGGGTACTGCTCGGTGAGGACCACTGGCACGCCGAACAGCTCCGCCATGCGCAGCAGGCGCACGCTGGCCTCGATGACCATGGCGGAACGGTAGGCCATGTCCATGAGCTTGCCCTGCAGGTCGACGACCACCAGCACGCTGCGCCCCGTCTCCAGCAGCTCCATCGCCGTCCCCTCCTGGCGCCAAGACTAGCAGGCACGCAGCAGGACCGCCCCGCGCAGGGGGCGCACCACCTCGAACCCGGCGATGGCCACCGGGGTGTTGGGGGGCACCTCCAGCACCATCAGGGCCCCCGCCGGCAGCACGGCGAGCTCCCGCGCCAGCGCCAGGACGGCTGTGCCCTGCTCCCAGGTGGCAAAGGGGGGATCGCACCACCCCACGGGAAACCGCGCCCCTTCCCGGGCAAGCCGCGCCAGGGCATCCTCCGCTGACTGGTGCAAGACTTCCACCAGGGCATGGGCATCGAGTAGCGTCAGGTTGGTCTGGATGAGGTTCACCGCCCAGCGCTCCCGCTCGACCAGCACGGCTCGCCGCGCTCCCCGGGAGAGCGCCTCCAGGGCGTTCACCCCGGTGCCGGCGTAAAGGTCCAGAAAGGTGACTCCCTCCAGGTGCGGCTCGAGCACCGCGAAGGCCTGTTCTCGCAGGATGTCCGGGGTGGGTCGCAGGTCGTCGCCGCGACGGGGACCCTGGACCTTCCTTCGCACCCACTCACCGCCAGTTATTCTCATGGGTCGATCCTCTTCACCGCCTTGCGCCGCAGTTCGTCCAACGGGAAGTACTCGCTCACCGGGCCGATATCGAGCTGGACCAGGACACCGACGGAGGCAGGCAGCAGCGCGGCAACCTTGCCCTCCCTGCCATCCGCCAGCTGCACTCGCTCCCCCACCCGGGGCTCCCAGTCGCTCAGGTCCTCCGCCCCCACCGGGGTCTGCTCGATGCGCCGCTGCAGCTCATCCAGCGCCCGCTCCAGCCGTGCGGCCGCCAGCAGGCGCGCCGAGGTGCTGGAGAGCTTCACCGCGATGGGAGGCTTGTCGGCGGGCGCCAGGCGTACCTCGGTGATTGCCCCGCCCAGCACACCCTCCGCCTGACCCGAACGGGCCAGCTCCCCGTAGCATTCCTCCACCACCTGAGCCACCACCCGGTACTCCAGCTCGTCCAGTCGCACCCGGGTCACCTGGGGGTCGGCGGGCCCGGCGCGGCGCGCCAGCACCGCCATCCGATCGCGAAAAACGGTCAGGCGCAGCGAGCCCCGATCGTCCGAGGTCACGCGCTCCACCAGGTAGGTCGGTGGGGCGGCGGCGGCCAGGGCCAGCAGCAGGGCGATCATTGTTCGCCCCCCCCCGGCGCCGTTCCCAGCGCGAAGCGCAGGGCCTCATCCGCCTGGATCTCTCCGTCCACCACCGCCGCCCGGGCACGCCGCAGCGCCTCGCCCACCGCCGGACCCGGCCGCATCCCCGCCGCCACCAGATCGGCGCCGGTGATGGGTAAAGGATCGCGCCGCAGGAGGGACAGGGCCCGGTGCAGGCGCGCGCGTTCATTCTCCCCGGCGGTGGCCATGGCCACCAGGGCCGGCACCGCGCGCACCCGCTCCACCGCCGCCAGCACCTCCGAGACCCGCGCCCGGGTGCGGGAGGCCACCGCCAGGAGCCCCTCCACCTCGGCGCGGGCGGTCAGCACCAGACGCTCCACTTCGCCACTGAGCGAGAGCCGTTGCGCCATGGCCTTGCCCCCTTCCTCGCCGGCCCGAAAGGCCAGCGCCGCCAGGAAGAGATGCCAGCGAGATCCAGTGTACACCCCCTCCAGGTTCGCCCAGGTGAGCAGCGCCTCCAGCTCGTGGAGCAGGCGTTTGAGCGAGGCGTTCCAGCGCACCCCTGGGAGCACCTCCCCCAGCACCCCTAGGCGATCCAGCTCGCCCAGGGCAGCGGTGACGTTGCCCTCGCCGAGGAGGCCCTGCAGTTCGTCCCGCAGCCGGCCGCTGGAGAGGCGGGAAAACACCTTTTCCTCCACGGCCACGCGCACCAGATGGCGAGTCTCGGCGGCGATCTCGAACCCCAGGCGGACGGCGAAGCGCACGGCGCGTATGGCCCGGGTGGGATCGTCCAGGAAGGAGAGCGAGTGCAGCACGCGGATCTGTCGGCGCTGCAAGTCCTTCTGGCCGCCGAAGTAGTCCAGGAGCTCGCCGAACCGGCTGCGGCTCAGGGCGATGGCCATGGCGTTGATGGTGAAATCCCGCCGGTAGAGGTCCTGGCGCAGCGCCGAGCTGACCACCTCGGGGAGGGAGGCAGGGGTGCGGTAGAACTCGGTGCGGGCGGTGGCCACATCGATGCGCACCCCTCCCGGGAGCTGCACCGCGGCGGTGAGGAACGGTTCGTGGGGGTGGTAGCGCCCCCCCAGGCGCTCCACCAGTGCCCCGGCCACCATCAGACCGTTCCCCTCCACCACCACGTCGCAGTCCTCCAGCGGGCGCCCCAGCAGCGCATCCCGCACCGCTCCCCCGACCAGGAAGGCGCGCATCCCCATCTCGTCGGACACCTCGCCGAGCACCTGCAGGATGTCCTGCAGCCTGGCAGGCAGGCCGCGGCGCAGACGGTGCTCCACGTTGTGGGTCACCAGGCGCGAGCCGGCCACCCGCCGGTCCACGCGGCCGCCCTCCTCCAGCTGGCGCTGGTAGAGCCGGCGGAAGAGATCCATGCGGGTGATGGCGCCGTACCCCTCGGGCAGCTGCACCACCAGCAGACGCGACTGCTCCTCCATGAACACCCGCTCCACCTCCTCCACCGTGGCACTGGCGGGGACGATGGGCACGTGGGGGCGCATCACCGTGGTCACCGCCCGCCGGTGCAACCCCTGGGCGAGGGCCTGATCCAGCACCTGCCGGGTCACCACCCCGATCAGCTCCCCCTCCCTCTCCACCGGGATGGCGTTGATGCGCAGCCGCAGCACCATGTCCTTGACCCGCTCCACCGTGTCGTTGGCATCGCAGGTGTGCAGGTAAGGGGTGGCGAGGCTCCCCGCCGTCACCGCCGCCGAGACCATGCGGGAGATCTCGGCCAGCAGGTCCTGCGCCACCTCCACGGCGCTGCGATCGCGCACCCGGGCGCCCGCCGCGGTGGCGTGGCCGCCCCCACCGAGGGTTGCCAGCAGCCGCCCGGCATCCACCGAGGAGGTGGTCGACCGCGCGATCACCACCAGCTGGGGCGGCACCTCGAGGATGGCCACCACCACCGGCACATCGAAGATCTCGGCCCAGCGATGGACGACGTACGAGGCCTCTTCCACTCGCTCGTCCGGGCGCACCACCGCAATGGCCACCCGCACCCCGCCGACGGCGTGCTCCACCGCCCCCTCCACCAGGCGGTTGAGGAGGTCCAGCTGCGGCGGCTCCAGTGGTCGCAGGACGTAGCGCCGCACCCACTCCAGGCGGGCGCCGTGCTCCAGCAGCCACGCCGCCGCCCGGGCATCGGCCGGGGTGGTGTCCTGGTAGGTGAGCCCGCCGGTGTCCTCGTACACCCCCAGCAGCAGGAGGGAGGCGGTGGAGGGATCGGGGACGAGATCCCGGCGCTGCAGCTCCTCCACCAGCACCGTACAGGTGGAGGCCACCGGGGCGGTCAGCCGTTCCGCGGCGGGGAGGGGGTCCTCGGGCAGGGGGTGGTGATCGATGATCGTCACCGGGCAGCCCGCGGCGAGGAGCAGCTCCCCCACCTCGCCCAGGCGGCGGGCCGAGGAGCAGTCCACGACGATGGCCGCCTCGAGGCGGGCACGCCGCAGGTCGCGCACCCGTACCTCGGGCAGGCGAATCCGCTCGGCGTCCAGGAACCTGCGCACCGCCACCTCCTGGGAGCCGGCGAACACCAGGCGCGCCGCCGGATCCAGCAGGCGCGCCCCCGCCATCGCCCCCAGCGCATCGAAATCGGCACCCAAGTGGGAGGTGATGATGCGCACCGCTGCTAGTCTACCCCCGGCCTCCCGTCCCTTGAAGAAATGGAGTAGACTTCCCTTCCCCGGAAAGGATCGGAGCATGCGTATCCGCGTTGTCGCCTCCCTGGTCGTGATTGCCGTTGCCGCCGTTGGTCTCCTCGCTGCCGACGAGCCGCTCTCCTACGCCACCCACATCCGCCCCCTCTTCGAGAAGGAGTGCGGGGACTGCCACGGCCCCAAGCGGCCCAAGAAGGGCCTCGACCTGCTGGGCTCCGGCGCCGTGGCGGCCATGGTGGATCGCCCCTCCCAGAACGAACCGCAGGTGATGCTGGTGAAGGCGGGCGATGCAGGTGCGTCGTACCTGTGGCGCAAGCTGGCCCACACCCACAGCGAGGGCAAGGGCATGCCCCGCGGCCTCTTCACCGCCACCAAGCTGCCCCAGGAACAGATCGATCTGGTCGCCCGCTGGATCGAGCAGGGCGCCCGGCCCTAGCGGCCCAGCAGCAGCCGACCGAGGCCGCGCACGGAGAGGATCGACGCCGGCGACCGGGTGGCGGCCAGCACCGCCTTGACCCGGGCCCGGGCCGCCGCCGAGGCCTCCACCCGGCGCACCAGCGCATCCAGGAGCCACGGCCACCCCAGCAGGCGTTCGCCCCAGCGGTAGGCGGCAAAGTCCCGGGCAAACCGCCGCCGCAGGAGTCGACGGTAATGCCGAGCCGCATCGCCGCCGGCGGCCAGCGCGGTTGCCGCCAGCATCCCGCTCTCCAGCGCCGGCCCGATCCCCTCGCCGGAGAACGGCCGCGTGAGGCCTGCCGCCTCCCCCACCGCCAGCACCTTGCCCCGCGCCACCTGCAGGCGAGGAAAGGACGACTGCAGCGGCGCCCCCCGCGGTTCCCCCTGCAGGCGGGGGGCGCCCTGCTCGGAGGCAAAGCGGCGGGTCTCGTCCATGAGCGAGGGATCACCCGGTCGGCTGGCGAAGACCCCGCACCCCAGGTTGAAGCTGCCATCCTCCAGCGGGAACGCCCAGTAGTAGCCGCGGGGCAGGCGATGACGGTGGAAAACGATCACCAGCTCGCCGGGATCGGCCTCGGGCAGGCGGACATAGCTCCTCACCGCCGCCCCGCCGCGGGGAGCCCGCTCGAGACCCGCCAGCTGGCGGGGTCGCGGCGAGGCCCCGGTGGCGAGCACGAAGCTTTTCGCCTGCACTTCGAGGCCCCGGCCCGACCCCACCCGCGAGAAGAGCGCCGCCCGCCACCCTCCCGGCTCGCCGTCGAACCCCTCGAGCGCCCATCCCTCCAGTACCGCGGCCCCGGCCGACCGCGCCCTGGCCAGCAGCAGGGCATCCAGTACGCGCCTGGGGATGACCAGCCCCTCCACCGGCACGAACCCCCGCGTCCCGGAGGGAGCTTGAAAGCGAATCCCCCGCACCGACCTCGCCTGCCGTTGCACCTCCTCCAGCACCCCCAGCCTGGCCAGGGGCGCGAAGGCGTCGGGCAGCAAGCCGTCCCCACACACCTTGTCGCGCGGGAAGTGGGCGCGGTCGAGAAGGACGACGCGCGCCCCGCCCTCCGCCAGTGCCGTGGCGGCGGCCGCCCCCGCCGGTCCGCCGCCGATCACCGCCACGTCGGCCACCAGCCTTTCCCTCACCCTGCGGCCCTCCCGCGATCATGCAGGAAGTACAAGAGATCGGTGTGCACCGTGGCACCACCCAGCTGGCGGATGGCCGCCATCAGCTGGCCGCGGTGGTAGGCGGCGTGGGTGAAGAGGTGAAGGATCGTCATCGCCAGCGGCGCCTGACGCGGCCGTCCGGTGGCGGTACGGTAGGCGAGCGGCGCCTCGAGAACCTGCTCGGGCAGGTGGACGAGAAACGTCTCCACCGCTGCCGCCACCTCCCGCCAGCGCGCCTGCACGGCGGCGGCGTCGGCGAAGGCGGCGGCGCGCAGGCCGGTGGCCATGGGGCGCCCCTGCCAGCGGGCCAGCCAGACGACCGCGGCGCTCACCAGATGGACCGCGCCGTCCCGCAGGCAGGGAAAGGGACCGGCCAGCGGCCGGATCCACGTCGTCGTGCCCAGCTTGCCCGCCGCCTCCAGCGCCCGTGCCGTCGCCCAGGCGTCGTACCTGGCCATGAGAAGGAGATCCACGGGCATCACCCTCCCCGCCCCCCCCGGCATCTTCGCATGTCAGACGAAGGCACCGCCGCAAGCCCCGTGGGCCACCGCCCAGACCCGCTCCCAGGCTGGCAGCTCCACCCGCCGGTGGAAGGCCGCCACCGGATCGGCCGCCACGCGGTCCAGAATGCGTCGGTAGACGCCCCCCATCACCCGCACCGCCGCCCGGCAATCCCGCGCCAGACAGCCGGGCAGGGGGTTGGCAGCGGCGAAGTGGGCGCGGGCCCGCCGGCACTGGAAGGCGATGAGCTGCCGGTAGGCGGGGGAGTCCACCTCGCCCGCCGCCAGGCTCTCCGCCGCCACGCCAAAGGTGGCCATCTCGTCGGCGGGCAGGTACACCCGCCCGCGCTGCACGTCCTCCCGCACATCCCGGCAGATGTTGGTCAGCTGCAGCGCCATGGCCAGGTGCCTGCCGAGCGCCCGGCCCTCCTCCCTGATCAGGCCGAAGATGGCCAGCGAGATGTCAGAGATGGTCACGGCCACCAGCTCGCAGTAGCGTTCCAGCTCGGCAAAGCTCTGGTAGCGCGACTTCTCGAGATCCATCCGGCACCCCTCCACCAGCCCGAGCAGGGCCTCCCGGGGGATGGGGAAACCCTGCAACACCTCGGCCAGGGCCCGGGTGATCGCGGTGGAGGGGGTGCCCGCAAAGGCCGCCTCGATCTCCGCAGCCCAGCCGTCCAGGCGAGCGGCGATCTCGGCCTTGTCGGCGTCGACCTCGACCTCGTCGACGATATCGTCGGGGACCCGACAGGCGGCGTAGGCGGCGTACACCGCTCGCCGCTTGGCCGGCGGCAGCAGGCGAAAACCCAGGGAGAAGTTGGCCCCGCGGCGGTGGGTGAGCGCCCGCACCACCGCCCGCGCCGCCCTCATCGCGGCCTCCGGCGGCACCAGCTGCACACCGGGGCGTGGCGACAACCGCCGCGCTCCCGCCAGATGGCCATGATCAGACGTGACAGTCCCCGCAGGGCCGACCTCGGGGCCTGCAGCTGTACCAGCAGCTCGCGGAAGTCCCCCCGGGCCGCCCGCCGGCACAGCGCCGCAAAGCTGCGCCGGCCCGCCCGTTCGTAGGCGAAGCGCAGCGCCACGCTGGCGATCATCGGCTGCCGCAGGCGCTCGACGAAGGCGCGCTGGTCCCAGTGACCCAGCAGCCCGTCTGCCACCAGCCCCGCCGAGCGCAGGGCCAGCCGGTTGCCCAGCCCGAACAGGTAGTCCTGCACCCCGGCGGCTTCCCCCACGTACCAGCGCCCATCCCTCCCCGACAGGTGGGCCGGGATGCAGAAGTTCATGAACTGCCCGCCGTCGTGCAGCCGCTCCACCCGGAAGGCGCCGAACACCTCGCGAAAGCGCGCCCACGCCGCGTCCCGCGCCCGCGCCAGGCCAGCGATGCCGCGCACCTGCGCCACCCCGAAGGTGGCGTGTCCGCCCAGGCAGAACAGATAGGCGTAGCCGCTGGGGGTGAGGAGGGGATCGAAGAGCACCGCCACGGTGTCCTGGAGATCGGATGAAAACACCACCTCCTTGGCCACCCCGTCCGCCTGACGAGGTCCGGTGGCCACCACGTCCACCCGCTCGGGGGCCTCTCCCGGCGGGGCGAAAACGGCGCCCGCCGCCCGCGCCTGCCGCCCCAGGGCGTCATCGAGGGAGCCGGCGCCTCCCCCCCGGCGCACGAAGTAGGCAAACGGCGCACTACTGGCCACCTCGAACACCCGGCCGGCGCCATCGAGAAAGGTGGCGTGCCGCGCCGGCACCGTGTCGAAGGATGGCTCGATGCCCAGCTCGGCGATTTCCTCCAGGGCATCCTGCCGGCAACTGCCGTTTTCGAGCACCTGCCAGCCCCCGGCAAAGCGACCACCACTGGTGGCCTTGCGCTCGTGCACCTCCACCGCCACGCCCCGGCGAGCCAGCAAGAGGGCGGTGGCCAGCCCCGACACTCCCCCGCCGGCGATGTGCACGGTGCGCGTCATCCGGCCATTGTACGGCCGCTGACCAGCTCAGCGGGGCAACTTGCCCAGCAGGCGCCAGATGGTGCGGTGAAAACGATGAAAGGAGCGCACCGGCTCGGCGAACATGAGGATGCAGTGGCCGGCAACCACCAGGGCGCCCCGGTCCAGGCACTCGGCAATGGCCCCGTCGGACTCCGAGCCCTGCTGCAACCAGACGCGGGTGATGCCGGCGTCCAGCGCCTCGTGCACCACCCTGGCCGCCTCGGGGGGTGGCACCACCACCACCACGCCGCCCACCGCCCCGGGGATGTCCGCGAAGCGGCGCCAGCAGCGCACCCCGTCGATGGTCTCGGCGCCCGGGTGAACCGGCAGCATCTCGTAGCCCTTCGCCGTCAGTTCGCGCAGCACCGTGTTGCCGAACTTCTTGCCGCTGCGCGAGGCGCCGGCCAGGGCCAGTCGCTTGCAGGCGACGAACTCCTGCACAGCAGCCATGCTGGTCATCCCCACCTCCCGCGGAAAGTATAGGAGAGCAGCCCGCGCTGAAGGCGGCGCGAGACGAGACTGCGCGCCGTGACGCCTACCTCTTGAGAAACAGGTAGGCGGCGAGGGCCACCAGCACCAGGGCGAAGATGCGCTTGAACGACGCCGTCGAAACCTGCTCCACCAGGCGAGCGCCGATCTGCGCGCCGGCGATGCCCCCTACACCCAGCAGGAGGCCCAGGCGATAGTCCACGTTGGCCAGCTTGTTGTGGGCCACCAGGGCCGACAGGGAGATCACCAGGATGGCCAGAAACGAGGTGCCCACCGCCTTCTGGGCGGAGTGTCCCAGAAGCAGCAGCAGCGGCACCATCAGAAAGCCCCCGCCGAGGCCGGTGAACGACGCCGCCACTCCCACCACCAGCCCGAACGCCACCAGCAACACGTTCTCCATGTCCTACAACCGCCTCCCCGGTGCCCATGGTAGCAAGCGTGCCGCCCCTCCTGGCCCCCCGGGCCTGGACCCCCTCGACGCCCCACCGGCGGAACGGCGCTATCCTGACTGCGCCAAGAGAGCGGCCCTAGGGAGGTACGTCATGGCCCGGAGAGTTCTGCTGGGAGTGTTCTCGCTGATCCTGGCGGGGGCGTGGGCCGCCGCCGGGGAGGATGTGGCGACCCTCGAGGAGCAGGTGAGGGCGGCCGAAACGGCCTTCGCCCGCAGCATGGCGGAGCGCGATCTCGCCGCCTTCACCTCATTTCTCGCCGAGGACGCCGTCTTTGTGGGCAGCTCGCTGCTGCGCGGGCGTGAGGCCGTGGCGGCCGGTTGGAAGCGCTTCTTCGAAGGACCTGCCGCGCCCTTCTCATGGGTTCCGGAGCGGGTGGCCGTGGTGGCGACGGGGACGCTCGCCCTGAGCACGGGCCCGGTCTACGATGCCTCTGGCCAGTGAATCGGCACCTTCAACTCCACCTGGCGACGGGAGACCGACGGTCGCTGGAAGATCGTCCTCGATATCGGCTGCCCCCCCTGTCCGAAGCAGTAGGACCGCGACGCGGCCAGCGCGCCCCGCCGCTGGGATCAACGACGATCACCGCCCCGGCCAATCACGCCGCCAGCACCATGCGGTAGCGCGCCAGGTTGCGACGGGTGCGGTCCAGCGCCTCGTTGCACCTCGCCATGGGCAGGATCTCCACCTGCGCGCCGATGCCATGCTCGGCGGCGAAGCGCAGCATCTCGGCGATGCCGCCCGGCGACCCGATGGCGCTGCCGCTGACGGTCTTGGAACCCACGATCAGGCCGAAGGGTGGCACCGCCAGGGGTTCCCCCGACGCCCCCAGCTGGCAAAACACCCCCTTGGGCCGCAACGCCTGCAGGTACACCTCCATGGAGGGCGAAAAGTGGGCGGTGTTCAGGATCAGATCGAAGGAGTTCGCCGGCGGATCGCCCACCACGAAGTGATGCGCGCCGAAGCCCTTCGCCTCCGCTTCCTTGTCGCGCCTGGTGCTGATCGCCGTCACCTCGCACCCCATGGCGGCGGCAAAGCGCAGGCCCAGGTGGCCGAGCCCACCGATGCCCACCACCGCCACCCGACTGCCGGCCCTGGCGTACCGGCGCAGCGGTGTGAACACCGTGATGCCGCCGCACAGCAGGGGCGCCGCCGAGGCGCTATCCAGCCCCGCCGGGATGGGCACGGCGAAGCGGTGATCCACCCGGATGCGATCGGCGAAGCCGCCGTAGTTGCCCATGCAGGTGGCCTGGCTGGCCGCACACAGGCGCTCCTCGCCCTCGGCGCACCACTCGCAGCTGCCGCAGGAACCGCACTGCCACCCCACCCCGACGCGCGTGCCCAGGGGAATCCCGTCGCCAGCCACCACCGTCCCGATGATCTCGTGCCCCGGCACGACGGGGAAGACGCCGCCCCAGTCTCCATCCACCAGGTGCACGTCGGAGTGGCAGATGCCACAATGGCTGATGACGATCTCCACCTGCCCGGGGGTCAACGGCTTCGGCTCGTACTCGAACGGTTGCAGCTCGGCCTTCGCCGCCAGCGCTGCATGGGCCTGAATTGGCATGAGACCTCCGCGCGGGGTAGTGTGCGAACTCCCGCTTCTAGCAGAAATGGGAGTCGACAGCGCTTCATTCCCCGCCCAGCCCACCCTCCGTGCCAGGCGAGGGACTGGCGGCGCTCGCGATGGGGGCCATTCGCGCCGCTTCCATGTCGGCGGCCGACACCAGCCACCACCGCTGCCGGTGTTGCCGCCCCAGGAACGTGCCCCGCCCGGCGGGGGGTGCCACAAACCCCGGATGGTCCTCCGCCACCAGCACCCGCCGCAGGGGCGACCGACTGGCCCAGGCCAGCGCCTCCTCCAGCTCCCTCTCCCTGTCGGGGCGACGGTAGCCGAAGTCAGCGACGGGCATGCCCGCCTGCAGGATGAACTGCTCCTTCCACCCCACCACCCCCAGCTCCCCCCCGGCGGGAAGCGCCGCCCGCACCTCCCCCATGAAGAGAGCGGCCGAACGCTCCCCGTCCAGGCGAGGCATCACCCACCACCCCACCATCAGCCACACCACCAGCGTCGCGGTCGCCCACCCCGCCACGATGCGCCGACCCCTGCCGAACGCCCCCGCGGCCAGGAATACCGCCCCGGCCACGGCCAGCACCAGCCATGCCCGCAACCCGGAGAGCTCCTGAATGCGCTGGACTTCGCTTTTGGGCCACCACCCCGCCCAGACCGCCGCGGCCAGCAGGACCCCGCCCATACCCACCAGGGTGAGCCGCAGCAGTCGTTGCACCGCCCTGGTGTGCACCAGCCCTTCGAGCCACGGCGCTGCCGCCAGAACAAACGCCGGCAGCGCGGGCAGGATGTACACCCCGCGCTTTCCTGGACTCAGCGAAAAGAACAGCACCACCAGCGCCACCCAGGCGAGGGGGAGGAGGACCCGCAGATCCCTGCTCCGCCACGACTCCCGCCACCTGCCGACCAGCCAGGGCAGCAGCAGCACCAGCGGCAGCCAGAACACCGGGATGACGTTGACGACGAAGTACCAGGGGGGACGAAAGTGCCCCCAGGGATCGGCATAGCGGGTCACCGTCTGCCGCAGCAGGATCTCGTCCCGGTAGGCGATCAGGGCCGGATCGCCGCTGCCCGTGGTGGTGACCCACATCGGCACCAGCCAGGCGGCGATCACCGCTACCAGGGCCGCCGGTCCGGCCAGCCAGCGCCACCACTCTCCCCGCACCGAGCCCCGTCCCCACAGCAGGAAAGGGATCAGCAGGAGCAGGGGCAGGAAACCGACCCCCTTGGTGATCACCCCCGCTCCGGCCGCTCCCCACCCCACCACCCACCACCCCCACGCCGGGCCGAGCAGCAGGTGGCGCAGCAACCCATAAAGGCTCAACGTCGTCCAGCCCAGGAGAAAGCCATCGATTTGCCCGCTGTGCGCCTCCTCGACGAACTGCACCGCGAGCGTCAGCGCCGCCGCGGCGTACACCCCGGTCCTGGCCGACCACAGCCGGCGCGCCAGGTCGTGGACCAGCACCAGCGCTCCCAGTGCCGCCAGCAACGCCGGCAGGAAGAGGGCAACGCGCAGCGAGCCGGTGAGCCGGTACAGCCCGGCCACCACCCAGAAAAACAGCGGTGGCTTGTCGGGGTAGAGCTCGCCGGCGATGCGGGGGATGAGCCAGCTCCCCGTGTCGGCCATTTCCCTGGCGATGAGAGCAAAGCGCGGCTCGTCCGGCGGCCAGGGGTCACGAGCTCCGAAGCCGGCCCCCAGGATCAGAACCGCGTACACGAGCACCCAACCAAAGGCCCACCGTTGCGCGAGCGTCGCACCCCCTCTGGCACGTCCTGTTGCCACCCCGCTCACCTCCGGGGGTCCGGACGATCATGACCATCAGACCCCGAGATCGAACGCGCACGATACTCCTTCTCCTTCCCTCCCGCCAGCCGCCGGGAATGCCCGGCGGGAATGCCCGGCCACCTCATCGCGCTTCCCGTAGGTGATGCCCTCCCTTCCCCACCTGCCCACGCTCGCCGGCGCCGGTTTCCAGGCGCCCTCCTGTGGTCAGGTGGGGTATGTCAGCGAGGAGGAGATGACCGTCCTGCTCCGCATTCGCTCGCTGAGCGGGCAGGCGCGCCAGTTGAAGAGTGACCTGGCCCGAGCCGAGGCCCAGGGCAACGCGGGGAGGTACCACGAGCTCGTGGCGCGCCTGGAGAATCTGCGGCAGGAGCGCCGGCGCCTCGATCTGCTGCGGGAGGCGGCGTGGCGGCGCAAGATGATCGCCCTCGGACACCTGGCCGAGGATGCGCCGGCCGAGGCGTAACCTTGATCTTTCCGCCCACCCGCCCTACCTTTTCTGCCATGCGACGGGTGCTGCGCCTGGGCTTGCTGCTGCTGCCGCCGCTGGCGGTTCTGGCCATGCTGGCGCCCCCGGCAGCGCACAGCCACGCCGCCCACGAGCACGTCCCCATCACCGACTCCGAGGCCTGCGCCGGCGGCGGCGTGCACCTCCACGCCGCCCACACCCACCCGCCGGATCCCTGCCCGGCCTGCGCCGTCGGCCCTCACCCCCAGGCCTCCCCTGCCCCCCCGGCGGTTCTTGCCGCGGCGGTGGCCTCCCGCTGGAACCCGGGGGGCGCTGGCCCCTCCCCGCGCTCCTTCCCCACCGTCCCCTGCCGGAGCCGCGCCCCTCCCGAAGCGTTCGCCTGAGTCCTTTCCCCACACTCGGTTGAACGACAAGGAGGAACCATGACCAGCCGAGCTCTTTCGCTGGGCGCCCTCGCCTGCGCCCTCGCCGCGGCTGCCGCCCCGGCGCAGAACGTCAACCCTGACATCTCGGTGATCGGCGACATCCGCGCCTTCACCACCAACGATCAGTCCGACCCCAAGGAGGGGAGACTGCAGCTGGATCTGGCCAGCGTCGAGCTGGCGCTGCAGGGGTACCTCAACCCCTTCGTCCGCGCCGACGTCTACATCGGCTACCACGACGGGGACTTCGAGGTCGAGGAAGCCTACGCCACCGTCCTCCGGGGCCTGCCCGGCGGGCTGCAGCTGCGCGCCGGCAAGTACCGCGTCGACTTCGGCAAGCTGAACCTGCTGCACCCCCACGCCTACTCCTTCCTGGACACCCCCCTCCTGCACCAGGCCTACCTGGGCGAGGAGGGGCTCGCCGATGTCGGCGTCAACCTCAACTGGCAGTGGCCTTTGGGGAAGTCCGCCCTGACCCTGTCCGGCAATGTCCTCAAGGGCGATTTCGCCAGACCCCATGAACACGGCGGCGAGCCCCACGCCCACAGCACCTGGCGACTGTTGTCCCTGCGCGCCCTCGACGAGGAGGAGCCCGGGCAGGAAGCGGTCGAGACCGACCTGGGCTACACCCAGCGCCTGTCGCTGTTCGTGCCCACCGGCGCCTACGCCGGCGTGGAGGTGGGTCTCAACGCCCTGCAGGGCAAGCTGGACACCCTCACCGGGCGGGAGGTGCGCCTGAGGGGGGCCGACCTCAAGTACCGCTGGGCCCCCGACAGGTACCGCTCCCTCACCGTGCAGGGGGAGTGGATCCGCTCCCGCCGCGACGTCCTGCACCACCACCACCACGGGGCGCTGGCCCTGGACGAGGATCACCACCATCTGGAGCGGCGCTCCGCCGATGGCTTCTTCGCCTTTTTCGACTGGCGCTTTGCCCAGCGCTGGAACTTCGGGGCCATCGGCGAGCGCTTCGACCACCCCGAGGAGGACGGCGTCACCGGCAAGCGCGCCGGGGTATTCGCCGGCTTCCAGGTGATGGAGGAAAGCACCATGGTGCGCCTGCTGCTGCGCCGCACCGAGGGCACCGAGCTGCACCGGCCGGTGCGTGAGGCGATTCTCCAATTGGTGTTTTCCCTGGGCCCCCACAAGGCCCACTGGTTCTAGGGGAGGTGCAGCGATGAAACCATTCACCCTCGCCATCCTGGCGCTGAGCGCCGCCGCTACCGGGCTGCCGAGCCCTTCTGCCGCGTCCGAGCCCCTTCGTGTCGTTGCCGCCATCCCCGACTTCGCCGTCATCGCCGAGGCCATTGGCGGCGGGGAGGTACAGGCCGAGAGCATCATCGTCGGCAACCGCGACGTTCACGCCGTGGAGCTCCTGCCATCGTTCTTCGTGAAGCTTCGCCGCGCCCAGCTGTACCTCAAGGTGGGGATGGACCTGGACCTGTGGTCGCAGCAGCTCATCGACGGCTCCCGCAACGCCCGCCTGGTGGTGGTGGACGTCTCCCGGGGGATCACCCCCCTGGAGGTTCCCACCTTCAAGGTGGACCCCTCCCACGGCGACCTGCACCGCTTCGGCAACCCCCACTACTGGCTGGATCCCGCCAACACCCGTCCCATGGTGGAGGCGATCCTGGCCGGCCTGGTCACCGCCGCCCCGGAGCGGGCCGGCCGCTTCCGCGCCAACGCCGACGCCTACGTGGCCGCCTTCGAGCGGGCGGCGGCCCGCTGGGCCGAGCGCCTGGCGCCCTACCGGGGGGCGAAGCTGGTGTCGTTCCACCGCTCCTGGCCGTACTTCGGGACGCGCTACGGGCTCGAGTTCGTCGGCGAGCTGGAGCCCAGGCCCGGCGTGCCGCCCACCCCTACCCACATCGCCGCCATGCAGGAGCTGCTGCGCTCGGGGACGGTGGCCGCCATCCTCATGGAGTCGTACTTCGACGACCGCCTCCCCCGGATGCTGGCTCGCACCACCGGCGTGCCCCTGGTCAAGGTGCCGGTGCTGGTGGGCGCCGAGCCCGGCGTGGCCACTCGCGAAGCCCTGTTCGATCTCATCGTCGACCGGCTGGTCGACGCCCTCCAGCGCGGGGGTACCATCAACCCATGAACCAGAAAACGCCGCTGGTGTCCTTTACCGACGTGACGCTGGGTTACGGAGGGGTGCCGCTGCTCCGGCACCTCTCCTTCCACGTCCTTGCCGGCGACTTTCTGGGCATCGTCGGTCCCAACGGCGCCGGCAAGACCACGGTGCTGCGGGCCATCCTGGGCCTCGTCGAGCCCATCGCCGGGCGCGTCGCCATCAGCGGCCGGCCGATCATCGGCTACGTGCCCCAGCGGGAGATGATCGACACCATCATGCCGGTCACCGCCATGGAGGTGGCGTTGATGGGGCGCGCCCCCCGGTTGGGACCACTGAGCCGCCCCGGCAGAAGTGATCGGGAGATCGCCCGGTCGGCGCTGGCCCAGGCCGGCGTCGCGGAGCTCGCCGATCACCTTCTGCGCGACCTCTCGGGGGGCCAGCAGCAGCGGGTGCTGCTGGCCCGCGCCCTGGCCGCCCAGCCCGACCTGCTGGTGCTGGATGAGCCCACCAACGGCATGGACCTGGCCGGCGAACATGCCATCGTCGATCTCCTGGTTCGCCTCAACCGCCAGCGGGGCCTGACGGTGATCCTGGTGACCCATTTCTTGCCCATGGTGCTCAACGCCGCCACCACCGTCCTGCTGCTGCAGGTTGACCGCAGCCTCTACGGCGGGGCCGACGAGGTGCTGCGGGACGAGACCTTGAGCAACCTGTACGACCTGCCGGTGCAGGTCATGACGGCGGGAAACCGAAAGACCCTGCTGGTCGGGCCCCTCTCATGAGCGCCCTGTGGGAGCTGGAGTTCATGCGGCTGGCGGCGGTGGCCGGGGTGGCGGCGGCGGTGGCGCTGTCCATCCTGGGGGTGTACGTGGTGCTCAAACGGGTGGTGTTCGTGGGCCTGGCGCTCGCCAACCTGGCCACCCTGGGCGCCGCCGTGGCCCTGGCCGTGGGTTTGCCCGTGGAAGCCACAGCCATCGTCGCCACCCTGGGAGGAGCTGCCGCCCTCGCCCTCGCCGCCACTCCCCGTGTGGTTCCCGGCGAATCGATCATCGGCTGGGGGTTTGCCGCCGCCGCCGGGCTCACGGTGCTGGTCCTGGCGCGATCGGCGACGGCCGATGCGGAGGCGATGCGGCTGCTCTTCGGCAACGTCCTGGCGATCTCCGCCGGCGAGGCGGCGATGATGGCGGTAGTCGCCAGCGCCGTGCTGCTGATCCACGGACTCTTCGCCCGGCGGTTCGTGCTGGTGGTCTTCGACCCTCTGGCGGCCCGGGCGGCCGGCATCAACACCGCCCTGTGGACGCTCATCCTCTACCTGACCATGGGTGGAGCCACCGCCGCCGCGGTGCACGAAACCGGTGCCTTGCTGGCCTTCGCCCTGCTGGTACTGCCAGCCATGGCTGCCCTCCTCCTCACCCGCCGGCTGGCCAGCGCCTTCGTCACCAGCGCCGCCATCGCCGTGACCTGCGTGGTCGCTGGCCTGGCGCTGTCGTTCCACTGGGACCTGCCCACCGGCCCCCTCACCGTCGCTCTGCTGGCGGCCGCCGTGCCGCTGGCGGCGCTGCTGCGACGCTCCCTGCGGTGATGGCTCGCCATACCGTTGCGTTTCAAAACCCCGAGTCTTATCTTGGTATTGTTTTATAATGATCGAGCGATGAGGGGCAGCAACTCTGACCGGGGGAGAACCTCGCTGACCGCCGCCGCACGGGTTGGAACGTTCTTTCTGCGGCCGGCGGCGGTGCTGCGGGGGGTGCGGCGGACGAATCTGCGCCCCGATGTGCTGGCGGGACTCACGGTGGCCATCGTCGCCATCCCCCAGTCCATCGCCTACGCCGCCATCGCCGGTCTGCCCCCCGCCACCGGTCTGTACGCCGCCGCCGTCGCCTCGGTGGCCGGGGCCCTGTGGGGTTCCTCCCGGCACCTCTCCACCGGTCCCACCAACGCCATCTCGCTGCTGGTGCTCTCGGTCCTCTCCCCCCTGGCGGCGGTGGGCAGCGCGCAGTTCGTCGCCGCCGCGGGGGCGCTGGCGATCCTGGTGGGCATCGTGTGCCTGGCGTCTGCGGTGCTGCGGCTGGGGATGCTCATCAACTTCGCCTCCCGCGCCGTCCTCTTGGGCTTCACCGCCGGCGCCGGGGTGCTGATCGCCATCGGCCAGCTCCGATCCTTGCTGGGGATCGATATTCCCCGCAGCCCCTACCTGTACCGGACGCTGGTGGGCGTGGCGGAGCGCTGGCAGGAGATCAACCCCGCCAGCGTGGGCGTGGGGCTGGGGACCCTGGCGGTGGTGATCACCCTCCAGCGGCTGGCCCCGCGCACCCCGACGGCGCTTCTGGGCCTGCTCACCGCCGGCGTGGTGGTGGCGGTGGTGGGCGCCGAGCCCCTGCGCCTCACCGTGGTGGGGGAAATCCGCCGCGCCCTGCCCACCCTCACCCCCCTCGAATGGACCTGGCTCTTCGACAACCACGTATTGGCCACCATCGCCAGCGGCGCGGTGGCGGTGGCAGCGCTGGGGGTGGTGGAGGCGGTGTCCATCTCCCGCGAGATCGCCCGGCAGAGCGGCGACCGCGTCGACGTGAACCAGGAGCTGGTGGGCCAGGGGATGGCCAACCTGGCAGCGGGCATGCTGGGAGGGTATCCGGTCTCCGGATCCTTCACCCGCAGCGCCGTGAACTACCAGGCGGGGGCGCGCACCCACCTGGCGGGGGTGCTGGCGGGAAGCTTCGTGCTGGCAGGAATCCTGCTCTTCGGTCCCCTGGCGGCGTACCTGCCCCACGCCGCCCTGGCCGGGCTGATCCTCCTCATCGCCTGGAACATGGTCGACTGGCACAGCATCCGGCGGGTGATTCGCGCCTCCCGTGCCGAGACCCTCATCAAGGCCACCACCTTTGCCGCCACCCTGGTCCTCTCCCTGGACGTGGCCATCCTGTTGGGGATCATCCTTTCCCTGGCGCTGTACATCTACCAGTCCAGCATGCCCACCGTCCACCCGGTGGTGCCCGACGAAACCTTCCGGCACTTCGTCGAGGGCGAGGGACAGCCCCAGTGCCCCCAGCTCGCCGTGGTCAACATTCGCGGCGCCCTCTACTTCGGCGCAGCCGCCTACGTCGAGGACGAGCTGCTCGCCAACCTGGAGCGCAACCCGGGACAGCACTATCTCTTGCTGCGCCTGCACGGGGTGAGCCACTGCGACCTCTCCGGCCTGGATGCCCTGGAGGGCATCGTACGCCTGTACCGGGAAAACGGCGGCGACGTGTTCATCGTCCAGGCTCGCCAGCCGGTGCGGGAACTGATGCGTCCGGTCGGTTTCGAAGCCCTTCTGGGGGAGGACCAGTTCCTCGAGCAGGATTACGCCGTCGACTACCTGTTCGAGCGGGTCCTGGATCCCGCCGTGTGCTGCTACGAGTGCGAGCACCGGGTGTTCGCCGAGTGTCAGCCCCTGCACAAACACCCCTACGACGCCCGTCTTCCCAGCCTGGGTGCCTCCGTGAGCCATCCCGACCGGCACCTGACCGTCTACGAGGTGCGGGACCTCCTCGCCAGCCCGGAGAGGCGACCGCTCGTGGTAGACGTGCGGGAACCCGAGGAGTACAGCACCGGCCGCCTCCCCGGAGCCATGCTGCTGCCCCTGCGCAGCCTGCCGGAGCGGATGCCCGAACTCCCCCGGGACCGACGCATCCTCCTGGTCTGTCGCTCCGGCCGGCGCTCCGCCCGCGCCCTGCACTGGCTGCTGGAGGAGGGGTTTTCGGACGTCTACAACCTGAAAGGGGGCACCCTCGCCTGGAAGGCCGCCGGCCGGCCGGTGGAGGTGGAGTGAGGGCGGTGGCTGCCTCCGGCGCTCCCGACAACGGGAGGTGCGCGCTCTATCGCAACCCGCGATGACACCCGCGGGAACGCCACTTGACAGATTGTTCAACCTGTGGCACCCTCCGCCCGTGGTTGATGTTCGTTTGCCGTGGTTGCTCCACCCAGAACGGAGTTTGCAACCCGCCGCGAGTCGGAGTCAGCTCGCGGCTTTTTCGTACGCCGATTGACTGTCGGCAGGAACAACGGCGGCCGAAGGCGCCGCCGAGTACAGAGGAGAACGTAGTATGGCAACTGGTACGGTCAAGTGGTTCAACGACGCAAAGGGGTTCGGCTTCATCACGCAGGAGAGTGGCGAGGACGTCTTCGTCCACTACTCCGCCATCCAGGGCGACGGCTTCCGCACCCTGAAGGAGGGTGCGCGCGTGGAGTTCGACATCACCCGCGGACCCAAGGGCCTGCAGGCCTCCAACGTGCGGATTTCCTGACCCCTCAGCGAGATCACAGCACCTACCGCAAGGGCGGCGCCACGGCGCCGCCCTTGTTCTTTCTGTTGCCTTTAAGTCCGGCTCACACTCGGCCCCCGGGCCGAGGCGCGCGAGCACCCCGGTCGCCGAAGTCGAGAGACGGCAGTCCGACCCGGCGTGATGGCCTCAAGGACCCGCAGCGCGGGGGCAGCCAGGCACGGCCTTGCCGCTCTCTCACCGTCACCGAGGGGTCGGCCACCACGACGTCGGCCCGCCGCTGCGCCAGCCCGGTCCCTTCCTCTCTGCGCCCGTAGGCGAGGGGGACCTGCTCCCGGGGGGGTTGGTCGACCACAGCAGACTCCATGACCGCCCGACCGCTCTCCTCGGGATCCCTCGTTCTTCGAAACAGGCCGGCGGCGCGAAAGGACATCTCGCGCCGCCGCCTTGCGTCTCCCCCTCCCGAGGCTCCTCGAGCAGGAGCCTCGGCCTAGAAGCGGGCCGTGAACGAGGCAGAGATCATGCTGGCACTGTCGTAGGTGGGGAAGCCCAGCACCGGCGGCTGTCCTCCGGAGAGCTTCTTGGGCGCCCCCAGGTGCCACCCCGACCCCGAGTAGTTGTAGTCGTAGTTGATGTACCCCAGGCGGAAGAGGAAGTTCTTGCGAATCTGGTGGAGCACGTACACCTCGATGACGTCACCCCGGGTGGCGGTCTTGGGGGCAATGATGTCGTCCTGGGCGGGGGTGAAGTTGAACCAGTACTCGGAGCCGTGGTTGAACTCGGCACCGATCTGGGTGGCGCCGTTGGGGAAGTTGTAGCGCGCCCCCAGGTAGTACATGGTGCCGGAGTGGGACTCGGGGACGGTGAAGGGATCGGCGAACAGGCCGCCGAAGGGGGTGGTGACGTTGTCGGGGTGGCTCTTGATGTAGTTGAAGTTGACGAACCAGTCCAGCGGCCCGTCGGTGCGCATGAGGAGGGCCCCGGCGATGTCCATGTCCCCCAGGTTGGCCGAGGGCGAAAAGCGCATCACCAGCGGAGCGCCGATGGCCTCGCCGGTCACCGGGTTGTTGGGCAGCACGATGAGGCCGTTGAAACCATCGGTGAGGTTGAAGGCCCGGGCCACGGTCACCTGGGCGAGGGTCGTGCCGTCATCCCAGATATCCCAGTTGATGCCGGCAAACTGGGCGTCCTTCAGGCGATCGGCGGGCTGGCGCAGCACCTGGCCGCTGCCGAAGCCGCTCTCGTACCCCAGCCCCCAGCACAGTCGCGCGGTGGAGTGCTCCGACAGGTGATACCCGAGCGTAACGCCGTCGAACTGGAAGTCGATCAGCGAGCCCATCGGGGAGCCGGAGCGCATCTCCCCCTGGCGCAGGTGCATGGGGGGCCCCCCCGAGGACGGCCGGCGCCCCGCCGACAGATAGAGACCGGTGCCACCGATGTTGGTCCAGTCGAAGTAGGCGCGCTCCACCCGCAGCTGATCGCCGTTGGGCACTCCCACCGTGTTGCCATCGATGTTGAAGCTGTTGGACTGGCCGTTGAACACCTGGGCGCCGGTGGAATCGCCGAACACCTTGTACATGGCCAGCCGCCCGGAAAACTTGACGTTTTCGGCTACCGGAGCGTTGATGGACAGGCGCAGCCGGTTGGTGTAGAGCGCCGAGTTGTCGGCATCGTAGCCACGCACGAAGGTGTGGGGCAGCAGGGAGGCCATCAGCGCCTGCTGCATGGCGGGGGGAAACGCCCCCATCGCCTGCTGCAACTTGGCGTACGTCAGACCCCCGGTGAAGTACTGGTAGGAGCCGTAATTGGCCGCAATGAACTGCTGCACCTGCTGGGGGGAGGCGGGCAGCTGCCCGGTGGCGCCGTAGTAGAAGAGGGTGTCCACGATCCCCTTCTGCAGTCGCATGCCGTCGAAGTGGTCGGGGATGGACGCCGAGATGGAGTGGGCCTCGAAGCGGAAGTCGCCCGAGAAGTTGAGGCGGTCCTTGGCCGCCTTGACTTCCACCCTGGACAGGCGCTCCTCCAGCTCATCCAGGCGAGCCTTGAGGTCGTCATTCCCCGCCGGTTCCGTCTGAGCGCTCGCGAACGTTGTCACGAGCCCGAGTACTGGAACGATCATCAACCATCGCATGGTTCTCTCCTCCTCTACCGCCCTTCCGGCGGCCGTGTCGTCGAAAAACTCACCGAAACGTGCTCACCTGCCCGGCAAATACGAAGACGTAGCGCAGCATGAGACCACCGAAGAGCACCAGCACTGCCGCCACCGGCGCCATCCCCCGGCCGGGGTGCAGCTCCTGCCGTGCCAGCAGCACCGGGCGCATTTCCCACAGCTCCAGCCCCAGTGGCAGGAGCAGACCGAGGGTGAAGAACCACCCCCAGAAGGCCCAGGTGAACGGTCCGCCGAGGATCAACCGCAGCGCCTCCTGCACCGCCAAGGGGGACAGGGCGCCGTGGATGATGTACGGCAGCACCACAAACAACTCCAGCACGATCAACACGATGTCCAGGCTGAACAGAAGCCTCGCCTCGTCCGCCTCCAGGCCCGACCGGCGCAGTGAGAGCACCAGGATGAGCAGGGCGCAACCGGTGGACAGCGCCGAGAAGAGAAACATCTGCGCCACCAGGTTGGTGTTCCAGAACGGCCGCGCCTGCACCGCCCCCAGGAGCACGCCGGTGTAGATCCCCACGCCGACGGCGACGGGAAAGCCCACCATGGCCAGGGGGCGGCGCAGGCCCTCCCGCCAGGGGCGCTCGAGCCCCCGCAGGAACCGCAGCCGCCGCGGCAGCCGGGCCAGGGCGGCGCCCAGCCGGTCCGCCGGCAGCCACGCCCAGAAGGACAGCAGCGTGATGCCGGTGAACAGCAGCAGCAGCCAGGCGCCGATGGACATCGGGCTGCGCCACTCGAAGCTCACGAATAACTTGTAGAAGCGGTACCAGTGGCCGAGGTCGAAGACCAGCAGCGCCGACCCCAGCGACACCGGCCAGGGAGCCAGCAGCGCCCCGGCGCGCGCCAGCCGCGGGAAGGCGGTGCCGTCACCCCGCTGCAGGTAGGTGGCCAGAGCGGAGATGAAGAACAGGCCGGCGGACAACCCCCCCAGGAACAGATAGAGCACGATCAACCAGCCCCAACGCGGTTCAGGCATGGGCACCCCCCGAAAATGCAAACATGGCTATACCAGGTACCAACCTTGCGGGTCGTTGCCGGTTTGCGGCTTTTTCACCTGCGCGCGGCGGCTATCCAGCAGGCGCCGCAGCTCGGACTCGGGGTCGTCGAGGTTGCCGAAGGTGCGCACCCGGCTGGGGCAGGTCTCCACGCAGGCCGGCTCCCGCCCGGCATCCACCCGGTGGGCGCACATCGTGCACTTGTCCGCCACCCGGGTTTCGGGGTTGAAGAAGCGGGCATCGTAGGGGCAGGCGATGATGCAGTAACCGCAGCCGATGCAGTCCTCGGCCCTGATCAGCACCAGCCCGTCCTCGCGCTGGTACGAGGCGCCGGTGGGACACACCCGCACACACGACGGGCTCTCGCAGTGGTGGCACTGCTCGGGCTCGAAGCTGGCCCGCAGGTGGGGGTAGTGCCCGCCCCGTTCCTCGTTGATGCGGTTGCGGAACTTGCCCATTGGCACCCCGTTCTCGGCCTTGCAGGCGACCACGCACGCCTTGCAGTTGATGCACTTGCGCGTGTCGAAGGCAATGGCCCAACGGGTGCTGTTCAGGCCCAGGCGCTTACGCATGGGAGGCCTCCCCGGCGACCTTGCGGACGGTGACGAAGGTTTCGTGGAAGGCGGCGTTGCCGGATACCCTGTCCCAGGCGGTGATCAGCACGTCGGCGTCACAGGCGCCGTTGCCGTGGGCCCCCCGCAGCCAGGGGGACAGCTTGCCGAACCCGTGCAGCATGAACACGCAGTCGGGGCGGATTTCTGGCGTCACCCGGGCCGGCAGGCGCACCTTCCCCGCCTGGCTGGCTACCTCCACCAGGTCGCCCGAGACGATCCCCAGCTTGCCCGCCGGCTCGGGGTGGATCCACAGGTCGTTGGTGGGGGTCTGTTCGAGAAGCCAGAGATTGTTGGTGGTGGCGGCGTGGGTGTGGGTGGCCTTGCGCCCCAGCACCATGCGAAATGCACCCGCAGGCGGAGGAGTCGGCGGGTGGTACACCGGCAGGGGGTCGTGGCCGGCCTCGGCGAGGCGGTCCGAATATAGCTCCACCTTGCCCGAGCGGGTCAGGAAACGATACCCCTGCGCCAGGGTCTTGCCGTAGAAGGGCGCCTCGGCAGGGGCGTAGACGCCGTGCTTCTTCAGGTACTCCAATGGATTCACCACCGGCAACTCCGCCGCCTGCTCGGCGATCCACTCCTCGACGGTGTAGTCGAAGTAGTCCCCCAGCCCCAGGCGTCTGGCCAGCCCCTGGATGATCTCCAGGTTGGGCCGCGTGTCATGCACCGGCGGCACCACCTGCTGGCGCAGCACAACCACCGGCCAGATGCCGGGCAGCATGTGCAGGGGGTCGGTGCGCTCCAGGTAGGTGGATTCCGGCAACACCACGTCGGCCAGCCAGGCGGTGTCGCTCATCTGGGTGTCGATCACGGCGACGAAGTCCATGGCCTCGAGCATCGCCCGGGTGCGACCACGGTCAGGGAGGGCGTTCATGGGGTCCTGCTTGTAGACCATCCACCCCTTCACCGGGTACGGCACCCCGCCCAGCACGTTCTCCCGCGCCTGCAGGAACGCCCCGTCTCCCCGCGCCGCCAGAGGAAAGCGGGTTTCGATCTCGTCCACCCGCGGGGCGACGGGGTCGTCCCAGGGGAGCACCAGCAGCTCCCCCAGGGGGATGCGGGAGTTGGGCACCACGCCCCCTTGCCGATCCCAGCTCCCGACGATGGCGTTCAGGATGGCCTGCCCGCGGCGCATCTGGAAGTCGTTGACGTACCAAGAAGAACGGCGGCCAGCGTAGTACAGGGCGCGGGGGGCGGCGTCGGCGAACTCGCGGGCGATGCGGGCGATGTCCCGCGCCGGGATTTCCGTCTCCCCCTCCGCCCACTCGGGGGTGTAGCGCTCCACGTGGGCGGCCAGCTGCTCGAAGCCGAGACAGCGGGTGGCGACGAACTCCTTGTCGTAGCGCTGCTCCTTGACGATGACGTGGAGCATGGCGAGGATGAAGGCGAGGTCGGTGCCGGGCCGGATGGGGTACCACTCGTCGGCCTTGGCCGCCGTCACCGTGAAGCGCGGGTCGAGGTACACCAGCTTCGCCTTGCGGTTCATCGCCCCGTCGATGAGGTCCATGGTGTCGGGGGTGATGATGGACTCGAAGCGGTTGGCCCCCGACATGATGACGTAGCTGGCGTTTTGCAGATCGAACGACGGCACGGTGCCGAAGGTCATGGAGTAGGCCAGGTTCACCGACGCCAGGCAGAGGGTAGGGTGGCGCAGCACGTTGGGCGACCCGAAGGCGAGGGCGAAGTTCTTGAAGAACTCCTCCTGAAACCCCTCGGTGGAGGAAAACAGCACCGCCTCGGGTCCGTGCTCATCCTTAATACGCTGCAATCGCTCGGCGGCGAAATCCAGCGCCTCGTCCCAGGAGACCTGCCGCCACTTCCCCTCCCCCCGCGCCCCGGCGCGGATGAGGGGCCCCTTCACCCGGTCGGGGTCGTAGAGGGCCTGGATGGCGGCGTTACCCCGGGCGCACAGCATCCCCCGGGACTTGGGCGAAGCCGGGTTGGGGTTCAGTTTCTTCACCCGCCCGTTCTCCACCACCGCCAGCACCGCGCACTTGTTGGGGCACACCTCACAGGCGGTGGCCACCTGGCGCACCTCGGGGGCGACAGCGGCCCGCCGGCGGCGGGCCAGCGGAGCGCATCCCAGCTGCGGGCCCAGCGTCGCCGCCGCAGCAGCAGCGGCGCCGGCCATGACCTCTCGCCGCGTCACCCCCCTACGCATCGCCGCCCCCGCTCGCCCCCCGGCTGGCTCCCTGTCCCGCTGCCTCCAGCAGTCGTTCCACCAGGTGGTCGAAGAGGGCGTGGTACTCACGGGCGCCCGGGATCTCCGCGATGGACGAGGGGATGACCACCACCCGCGCCCGGGTCTGCGCCCGGAACGTCTCGGCGTACTCCGGCGGGGTGTGCGGGTCCACCACCACGATGGGCACCTGCTGGGCATTGATCTGGTCAGCCAGGACCTGCGGCCTGGCGAGCACCCCCGGCTCGCTGCGGCAGCTCATGAAGGCGGGACCCAGGCGCGCCAGGTTGGCCCAGCCGCACTGGGTGACGAAGACCCTGGTGCCGGCGAGGGGGGCCAGTCGCGCTCGCCACCCCTGGATCCTGGCGGCCAGGTCAGTGGCAAACGCCTCGGCGTTGGACTGAAACGCCACCGCCCGCGCCGGCCGCAGCTGCCCCAGGCCGGCCGCGATGGTGCGCGCGATGACCGCCCCGTTTTCGGGGTTCAGCCAGAAGAACGGATCCCCGTGCATGAACTGGATCGGCACGAACCCCTCACAGCTGGAGGTGGGCACCTTGACCCGCACCGTTCCCTCCGAGGCGTCGATCCACAGGGGTTGCCGCAGGCGCTCCCGCTGCTCCGGCTTGAGGTTCTCGACGGCTTGGAAGATCGCGGCGGACTCGTGGAACAGCCCGCTCCACACCAGCGCCTCCGCCGACACCAGCCCGGCCAGCGCCCGGGGCTCCACCGCCAGCCCCGGGCGCAGGACGCAGCCGGTAAACAACACGGTGGTCGCCACATCGGCACCACCCACGCGCTGCACGATGGCGGCCAGATCGGCGTTCACCACCGCCACCGGGATGCGCCCCTCCCCCGGCGGCGCCGCTGCCAGGGCGGCCGATGCGGCCACTGCCCCCACCCCCAGCCACGCCAGTGCCGAAGATATCCGAAGGTGTCTCACGCTCGTCCCTCCCTCCCCGGGCGTACGCTCCTGCCAGCGGTTCCGGCGCTACCCGCAGGTCTCGGGCTGGGGAGAATCGGCCGCGTGGTCCACCAGGAACTTCTGCACGTCCTGGAGCTGCTCCGCCGGCAGCAGGTCGGTGAGCTTCTGCGTGCCCTTGTTGTGGACGCCCTTGGCGAAGTAGCGCTTCCACTGCTCCTGGGTCCTGCTCAGGGGGGTGATCTCGCCGCCCTCGGCGCCCTTGACGTGGCACGACTTGCAGCTCTTCTTGAAGTGGAACCGTCCCTTGTTGGCGCTCCCCTGGGCCAGGGCAAAGCCGCTGGCAAAGGTCAGCGCCACCACTGCCGCCGCCACCTTCGTCGTCCCTCTCATCTCGGCCTCCTTGTTCCTTTCTTCACAAAGTTCGTCATCAAAGTTGCTGGCCTCATGATCGCCAGCGGATGATATAAGCATATGGCTAATTGTGCTGTTTGTCAAGAGGGGATTCTTGATGAGACTCAAAGGCGGTCAAGTCATGACGTTGGATGCGCGGCGCGGCCGCGACCGCTCCCCACCACCTTCACCGCAGGCGCACCGTCGCGGCATCCCCGCCCGCTGCCCACCGGCAACGGAGGGCGCCCGGGGTCAGACCAGGTTGGTGAGCCCGGCCTCCCGGGCCCAGGTGAGGGCCTGCCGCCACTCCTCCGGGGTCAGACGGCGGGACAGCTCGGGGATATCCACGGCGCGGTACTCGGGGCGGTACTGGCTCATGATGTTCACCGCCGTCTCGGGCCCCAGCTCCGCCGCCACCCAGCGGACGAAGCGGTCGGTGCCCGCCAGGTTGTGGGGCAGCACCAGGTGGCGGATCAGCAGCCCCCGCCGCGCCACCCCCCGCTCGTCCACCTCCAGCACTCCCACTTGCCGGTGCATCTCCCGGATGACCGCCGCCGCCACCTCGGGGTAATCCCGCGCCCCCGCCGAGTACCGGGCGGCCGCCTCCCCGTCCTGGTACTTGAAATCGGGCAGGTAGATATCCACGATGCCGGCGAGCAGGGCGATGACCTCGGGGTTGTCGTACCCCCCGGTGTTGTACACCAGCGGCAGGCGCAACCCGCGGGGGATGGCCTGGCGCACCGCCTGGACGATGTGGGGCACGACGTGGGTGGGAGTGACGACGTTGATGTTGTGGCACCCCCGCTGCTGCAGCTCCAGCATCATCTCCGCCAGGGCCTCGATCGCCAGGAAGCTGCCGTCGCCGCGGTGGTTGATCTCCCAGTTCTGGCAGTAGCAGCACAGCAAGTTGCAGTTGGAGAAAAAGATCGTCCCTGACCCGCGGCGCCCCACCAGGGGCGGCTCCTCGCCGAAGTGGGGCGCGGCCCCGTGCACCTTCAGCCGCGAGGTCGAGCTGCACACCCCCGTCTCCCCCGCCAGCCGGTTGACCCCGCACCGCCGGGCGCACAGCTCACAGCTGGCCAGCATCCCCCACAGCCGTTCCGCCCGCGCCGCCAGCTCTCCCGAGCGTTCCAGCGCCAGGTACCCCGGCTCCCAGCCCGTCCCCTCCCCCAGCCCGGGGGCAACCATCCGGTTGGCGCGGCTGCAGGCCAGGGGCGCCACCGCCAGCAGCGCCGCCGCCTCCGCCGACAGTTTCATGAACGACCGCCGCGAGGAACCCATGACCACCTCCCAGCGAATTCGCCGCTGACATCCAACATCGGTTCTCGGACACGCCTCGGCAACGATGCCGAGGACAGGCGCCCACCGAAGGACCTACCCGGCGCGGCTGACCGTGCGCACCGGCGCGGCGCGTGTCAGCCCCGCGTTTGTCCGGTGTTGGCCGGTCGGCCACGAGGAAACCGCGTCCCCGCCCGACGCAGGCCGTACGTGCTTGATGGGATTGGTGCCGGAGGTGGGAGTCGAACCCACACGGGCGCGGGGCCCGGGGGATTTTGAGTCCCCTGCGTCTGCCATTCCGCCACTCCGGCGCGGCCGGCATTGTGGGCCAGTCGCCCCCGGCGGTCAAGTAGAATTCTTCCATGGCTACCGCCGCCGAACAGATCGCCACCTCCCTCGCCAGCGCCTACCCTCTCACCTTCGTGGTCTCCCCCGAGGAGGACCGCATCGAACGCCTGTTGATGCGCTTTGCCGCCGGCGCCAAGCCGCAGCCGCTGCCTTTGGCCATCTGGAACTGCCTGCAGGGATTTGCCGGCCAACCGGGCACCACCGAACCCACCGCCGCCCTCACCTGGCTGGCCACCCAGGCGCCCCGGGGGCTCTACCTCCTGAAGGACCTGCCCGCCCTCCTGCCTGGCAATCGGCCGCTGTTGCGCGCCCTGCGCGACACCGCCGCGGCCGTGCGCAACACCGGCAAGTTCCTCTTTCTCATCACCTCCGACCTCGACGTGCCGGCCGAGCTCAAGCCCATGAGCTACGTGGTCACCTCCCTGTTCCCCGACGAGAGTGAAATCACTGCCCTGGTCCAGGGCCTGCTGCAGCAGGCGCGCCGGGCCAGCGACACCACCACCGTGGAGGGCCTCGTGGGGGCGCTGCGGGGGATGAGCCTGTCGGAGGTGGAGCACCTGCTGCGGCGCCTGCTCGGCCGCCACCAGACCCTGGACGATCGCTTCATGACCGACGTGCTGGCCGAAAAGGAGCAGATCACCCGCAAGGAGGGCATCCTGGAGTTCGTGCCTCCCTCCACCCGCATGGACGACGTGGGCGGTCTCGACCAGCTCAAGGCCTGGATGCGGCAGCGCTCCACCCTCTTCACCCCCGAGGCCCGCGCCCAGGGGCTGCCCAAACCCCGCGGGGTCCTGCTCATGGGCATGTCCGGCTGCGGCAAGTCCCTGGCGGTGAAGGCGGTGGCCAACGAGTGGAAGCTCCCCCTCTTCCGCCTCGACATGAACCTGGTATTCGCCGGCGTGCAGGGCAACCCCGAGTGGACCTTCCACCGCGCCCTCCAGGCGGTGGAGGCGGTGGCCCCGGCGGTGCTGTGGATCGACGAGGTGGAGATGGGCGTAGCGGGCTACGCCGAGGGGGAGACCGGCCCCCTGCGGCGCATCTTCTCCACCTTCCTGACGTGGATGCAGGAGCACACCGCCGACGTCTTCGTGGCCGCCACCGCCAACCGCATCCACCTGCTGCCCGCCGAGGTGATCCGCAAGGGGCGCTTCGATCAGGTGTTCTTCATCGAGCTGCCCACCGAGGAGGAGCGCAAGGAGATCCTCGCCATCCACATGCGCAAGCAGCGCCTGGACCCTGGCAAGTACGACCTGGTGCTGCTGGCCTCCGCCACCAAGGGGTGGAACGGCGCCGAAATCGAGCAGGCGGTGATCTCCGCCCGCATCACCTGCTTTGCCCAGAACCGCCCGGTGGAGGAGAAGGACCTCCTCTTCGCCGCCGGCCAGATCGTGCCCCTGTCCTACACCATGGCGGAGCAGATCAAGGCCATCCGCGCCTGGGCCCGCACCCGCGCCCTGCCGGCCACCACCCCATCCAGGCCGGAAATGTAGGCGACCGCCCCGCCCCCCGGGGCCGTGCCCGTGTCGGTGCCCCTGTCTGTGACCGGGCCCGTGTCTGTGACCGGGCCCGTGTCTGTGACCGGGCCCGTGACCGTGTCGGTGTCCGTAACCGTAGCCGTGCCCGTGCCCGTGACCGTGGCCGTGGCTGTGACCGTGGCCGTGTCAGTGACCGTGTCGGTGTCGGTGACCGTGACCGTGCCCGTGTCGGTGACCGTGTCCGTGTCCGTGCCCCTGGGTGCGCGGGCCTCCGGCCCGCCTTCACGGCCGGTCCGATTTGCCTCGGTCGGCCCGGTGTCCGTGCCCGTGTCCCTGCCCGTGTCGGTGTCTCTTGGGCGGCGTGGCCTCGTGGTGTTCTTCTCTACAGGTAGCGCCCGGGGCGGGCGCTGTCAAGGGCACGCCGCCCTGCGGGCGGTCGCCTTCGGCGCCCCTGTGACAGCGCCCGCCACCGGGCGCTTGGGGGGGTGGTATGAACACCACTCGGACCACGCCGCCCCCGTCGACCCCGAAGCACTCGCTCACCGCCCACGAGCTGGCCCTCGAGGCCGCCGGCACCACCGTTGCCCTGGCGCTCGGGTTGCCGGCGCCGCTCAAGAGCCTGGCGGACCAGCTCATCCGGTCTGCCTCGTCGGTGCCGGCCAACCTCGCCGAAGGTGCCGGACGAGCCGGGCGCGACCGGCAGCACCACTGGCGCATCGCCTACGCCTCAGGCCTGGAGGCGGACAGCCACCTGCGGTTGCTACTGGGCGCCGGCGCCGTCGATCCCGCCAATGCGGCCCAGGCGCTGGAGCTGTTCGACCGCGTGCGGGCGCTGACCTGGAGGCTGATCCACCCGCGCCGGTGACCGTGACCGTGTCGGTGACCGTGTCCGTGTCCGTGCCCCTGGGTGCGCGGGCCTCCGGCCCGCCTTCACGGCCGGTGCGATTTGCCTCGGTCGGCCCGGTGTCCGTGCCCGTGCCCGTGTCTGTGCCTGTGCCGGTGTCCGTGTCCAGGACCGGAACCGGGACCGTGTCCGTGTCCGTGCCTGTGGCCGTGTCCGTGCCCGTGTCAGCGAGGGTGGGTCATCCGCCACAGCATCGCCCGCACCTCGTCGAGCTGCGAAAGCACCCGGGCGGCCGCGGGGCGGTCGATGGCCCCGGCGTCGGCGAGGAGGGTGAGGTGCACATCCAGCTCCCGGGCCGAGCCGTAGGCCACCCGCCAGTGGTACAGGCGGTCCTGACCCGAGCGGCCCTGCCCCTCGGCCACGTTGGCGGGGACCGACGCCGCGGCGCGGATCACCTGCTCGGCGATGGGCTTGAAGGGGGGCTTGACGGCCGCGGCGAGGGCGAGGGCCCCGGCGGCGGCCTCAAGGGCCCGGGCCTGGGCGGGTGGGAGAGGGCGAGGGGGTGTGGCGTGCATGGTTTCCTCCCGTTCGTTCATGAACCCGCCACCAGCCGCCGGGGAGGCCGGGGTCAAGGGGCGCCGCAGGCGACCGCCCGAAGGGCGGCTTGCCCTTGACGCCGGCCGACCTGGCGGCTATCCCCAGTTGAGGTGAACGAACGGGAGGAAACCCGGGCCGCACCCCCGCGCCCCCGCGGCATCGCCAGCGCCCAGGCCCGGAGCCCGCGCCGCCGCCGTCACCCGTGTCCGTGCCCGTGACCGTGTCGGTGCCCGATTCCGTGACCGTGCCCGTGTCCGTGTCTGTGTCTGTGCCAGTGTCCGTGTCGGTATGGGTGGCCGTGTCGGTGGCCGAAGGTGAAAACAGGCGTATGACGAGAGTTGCTTTTCTTTTCCGGTTGATTGTGGCTGTTCCTCCTCGGATCCGTGGGCGCCGCAGGTGTGCCCGCCCGGAAGCGGCGCCTGCTACGGTCGCACCAGCTACGCGAACTGCGACGACAACCACCCGGGCACCAATGATCAGTGCGGGCCCACGGACGGCGCGCAGCTGCCTGGGGCGCCCTCAGGTTGCGGGGTTTTGGGCGAGGAGGAACCCCGGCCGCTCCCTGACGGTCATGATGAGCCACCACGTCGCGAGCTCTTGAGTAGTTGCAGGGACACTTGAGCAAAATGTGTCACTTGCTGATGGCACACTCTTGTATACGTGACCTCGTGTGGAGGCTCGCGTGGTCAAGGAGTCCGTGAAGCGGATCATCGTCGAGAACCAGGAGCGGTGCCGTTCGCGCTATCTCGACCTCGTCGTCTACAAGGACGTGGTGGAGCGCTACGGCGTCAAGAACGTCGCGGTGATGAGGCGGCTCATCCCCTACTTCGTCACCAACACGACGCGAAAGGAGAGTCTCTTGAAGCTGAGCCGGACCATCGCGGAGCGCGTTTCCAAGAATACCGTGCACCAGTGCACGGGATTGCTGGAAGACTGTGGCTTCCTCTTCCCGGTGCGCAAGTTCAGTCACTCGCTGCGGCGCGGCAACACGCGGAGCAGGTACTACATCGCCGACCCCTGCTTCAAGACGGTGGCGGGGCTCAACTTCTCGGAGGACCGGGGGGCGCTCTACGAGAACGCGGTGCTCCTCGAGCTGGTGCGGCGCGGCGACGAGCCCTTCTTCCACGAGGCCAGGGGCGAGTGCGACTTCGTCGTGAAGCGCGGCACCAGGATCGCGGAAGCCATCCAGGTGTGGCTCGATCCCGAGGGGAAGGAACGCGAGATCCGCGGTCTTTTGGCCGCCATGGAGGCCTTCGACCTCGACCAGGGGACCGTCATTACTGCGGAGACAGAAGGCGAGGAGTCGATCGGCGCCAGGACGGTCCACTACGTGCCGCTCTGGCGGTGGCTGCTCGGCGTATGAATCGAGTCGGCGGCGCCGGCGCCATCTCTGGCTGGAGAGCCGCCAGCAGGCGTTGTCGCGCCAGGGGGAGAGACTCCTCACCCTCGAAAGTCCCCATGGCGCGACGGGCGGGAATCATGGTGACGGCGGTCCCATGGGTGGAGGCAAGGGCCTCCCCTCCGGCGCGGCGGTCACATCCCGCGGGAGCGCAGCTGCAGGCGGAACTCCAGCTCCACCTCGCCGGCGCGGATGACGTCGCCCGGCTTGAGCTGCGCCGAGCGCACCCGCACCCCATTGACCCGCGTGCCGTTGGTGGACCCCAGGTCGACGAGGAAAAAGGCGCCATCCTTGTGGACGATCTTGAGGTGCTGCCCCGACACGGTGGGGTCGGCAATGGCCACGGTGTTGGGCCCCTGCGCCCGCCCCAGGGCAAAGGCCTTGTCCAGGGGCAGGACGAAGGTGCGCGGCACCTTGCGCGGCTCCTTCACCACCACCACCGCCTGCTCGTCCAGGACGAAGGTGCGGTCCAGCCGCTCCTGGAGGGGCTGCTTGGCGAACACCTCCGGATCGAGGACGGTCTCCGGCGCCTCGGCGGCGGTGGCGGCGCCGGCCGTCTCGCTCAGGGCGTGCGCCTCGGGCAGGGCGCAGCGGGCGCACTCCACCTCCCACTCGGCCAGTGGTGCGCCGCAGCGTTCGCAGCGGCGGCGGCGCTCCTCGGCGCGCTGGCGCAGCCACAGGGCGACGCCGATGGCCAGGCCCAACAGCGCCACGACGCCCACCGCCACCAGGGCGGGGTTGAAGGATGCCGCCGGCGCGGTCACCGGCTCCGGCGCCGGGGCCGGGGTCGGTGGCGGCGGGGGAGTGGGCGTGGGCGCCACCTCCGCCGCCACCGCGGCGCGGGCCTCCTCCAGGTGCCGGAGCACCGCGGGCACCGATCCCGCCCCGAGAACCCCGGCGTAGCTGCCGCGGCTGAGCAGGGCCAGGCGGCGCAGGGTGCGCTCATCGAGCTGGCGCCCCAGCCCCACCGCGACGATCCGCACCCGGTTGACCTCGCACAGGCGGGCCACGTCCTCCAACGTGGTGGCGGAGTTCTCATCCAGGCCATCGGTGAGCAGGACGATGACACCCCCGCCGGGGAGCGCGCGGGCGGCGGTGAAGAGGGCGTCGTGCAGGAGGGTGAAGCGACCCGCCGGCGCCAGCTCCGGGACCGTTGCCAGCACCCGCGTCCGGCTGGAGCCCGGCGGGGCGAGCCAGGCTGGCGCGTCGTTGAACGCCATCAGCGCCACCTCGCTCTCCTCGGGCAGTCGCCCGGTCACCTCAGCGACCAGCTTGCGGGCCGCCTCGATCTCGCTCGCCCGCAGCGAGCGACTGGTATCCACAGCGAAGATTACGGGTTGCGCCCCGGCGTTGGCGGCGACAACGACAGCTGTGAAGATCAGGGAAACGAGCCTGGCGCGCATGCACGTATCGTAGCGCAAACCTCGACGGCACGCGTCGCCCGAGCCACTCTCCCTCTCGCCCGTTGCCGATCAGACCGGGAGAGCGGCAGGCCTCTAGCGGACCGTGATGGTGGCCACGAACTCGCCCTTGTTGTTGCGGGTGTCCTTGTCGTTGGGCCCGAGGAACAGACGACCATCCACCCGCACGACGAAGGAGGTGTCGGCGCCCACCAGAAACGGCGTGCCATCCTCGCCGATCTTGCCGATCAGCGCAGCGTGTTGGGCATCCTCGACGACGTTGTACCGGGCCCACTCGGGGCGCCCGGGGATGCCATCCGGCCCACCACTCACGGTGGCGTTGGCGAACACCTCGCCGGTGGCCTTGATGGCCACCTTCTTGCCCAGCACCACATCGATGCCGGTGTCCGTCCATGACTGGTCGCCGGCCACCACCACATCCCGCACCACCGGCTTGGCGCAGGCGATCACCACCAGCACGAGTACGAGCGCCATCGACCGAACCACGACCTTGTTCATGCTCCGAACCCTCCCCGCGGGGCTCGCCCGCGTTGGCCGCCGGATTGTAGTGGACGCGCCGCGCCGCCCACAAGCAGCGCTGCCAGCTTGGCATCCCGAGAGGACACCGAGACCGGCTGCGTAGCGCAGCAGCGTACCCCAAGCTGGCACCGCTCTTGTAGGATGGCCGGCGAATGGGGTCGTTGCGCGACCGCCGTTTTCGCCTGGCCCTCGAGCTCTCGCTCGTGGTGCACCTGCTGCTGCTGTGGCTGGCGCCCCGGGGCCACGATCTGGTGGCGGCGCTGCTCCACGCGGCCGTCCCCCCCCCTACCCCCGTGCCCCAGCCCGAGAACCCGATCCGCTTTGAACTGGTTGAACTTCCCGACACCGAGCAAGCGCCCCCGCGGCGCCCCGACGCCCCCGCCTCCGACCGCTCCCGGCGGGCCGGCGGTGGCGAAGGCGAACCCACAGCCGACCGTCCGGAAGTGCGCGGCACCACCTGGGACTTGCGTCAGGCTCCCGACTCCCGGCCCGTTCCGGTGCCCCCGCCGGCGCCCCCCCAGGCGACGCAACCCCAGACCCGCGAGGAAGAAACACCCAGAGAACGAGCGGCCGACGCCGGCAGCGCCGCGGTGCTGGAGCCGCCCCGCGAGCCGGTCCGCGAGCCGGCGCCCCCCCGGCCCGTGCTGCAAGGGCTTTCCCCCATGCGGGCCCCTTCCAGCCTGGGGGGCGTCACCCCTGACCGGCGGGGCGGGCAGGTGGACCTGGGCCCCCTCTCCTTCGACACCCAGTGGTACGACTGGGGGCCCTATGCCGCCGAGATGCTGCGCCGCATCCGCTACCACTGGCGCATCCCGGAAATCGCCATGCTGGGGGTGCAGGGGGTGGTGCGGATCCACTTCAAGATCGAGCGAGATGGCCGCGTCACGGGGCTCGAGATCCAGCGGGAGTCGCCCCATCCCCCGATGGATTTCGCGGCGCGTGACGCCATCTTGAACGCCTCTCCCCTGCCCCCCCTGCCCAAGGACCTCACCGGGGTGGAGCGGGAAGGGGTTACCATCACCTTCTTCTACAACGTCCGTCCTCCGGACGACGGGAGGTAGTCGTGTTCGATTGGCTGGTCAAGGGCGGTCCCGTCATGATCCCCCTGGCGCTGCTGTCCATCGTCGCTCTGGCGATCATCTTCGAGCGGTTGTGGGCGTTGCGCCCGGCGCGCTTTCTCGACCCGGCGCAGGTGGCAGTGTTGTCGGAACTGCTCGCCGCCCGAGATTTCGGCCGCGCCGCCGCCTACTGCCGCGACCACGAGGGGCCCTTCGTCACCCTGGTCGCCACCCTCATCGAGAACCGCAACGCCCCCTACGAGGAGCTGCGGGAACTCCTCGAGGACACCGGCCGGCATCAGCTGAGGCAGCTGCAGCGGGGTTTGCCGGCGCTGTCCACGGTGGTCTCGGCCGCCCCCTTGCTGGGGCTGCTGGGCACCGTGCTGGGCATGATCAAGGTCTTCGAGAGTGTCTCCCTCACCGGCGCGGTGCGCGGCGAGCAGCTCTCCGCCGGCATTGCCACCGCCCTCATCACCACCGCCACCGGGCTGGTGATCGCCATCCCCGCCCTCTTCCTGCACTCCTACCTGGAGAGCCGGGCGGACGAGCTGCTGCACGCCATCGAGGCCCGCACCATCGAGCTCGCCCACCTGGCGCGGCGCGGCCGGGAGGAGGGCGCCGCATGAGGTTTTCCCGCTCCGCCCGCCGCCCCCCGCGCATCGACATCTCTCCGCTGGTGGACGTGGTGTTTCAGCTCCTCCTCTTTTACGCCGTGACCACCCAGTTCGTGGCGGAGGAGCGGCTCAAGCTGCTGCTCCCCGAGGCCCGCACCGCCGAGCAGCAGACCGGCGAGCGGCCCAAGGTGGCCGAGGTCCTGGTCACCGCCGACGGCCGCATCCTGGTGGAGGGACGCGACGTGCCCGAGCCCCTGCTGGAGCAGGAGATCCGCCGCGTGGTGGGGGCCTCGCCGGAGCGCGCCCTGACCATTCGCGGTGATCGCGGCGCCAACTACGGCGCCGTGATCCGCGTGCTGGACATCGCCCGCCAGGTGGGGGCCCGCTCCATCAACATGTCCGCGGTCAAGCCGCCCAGCCGCACGGGCGAGGAGTGACGCGCCCCGCCCCGAACACCGGCACGGGCAAGGACACGGGCACGGGCGGTGTCAGTGCCTGTGCCTGTGCCGATGCCGGTGTCAGTGTCGGTGACGGTGACCGAGTCCGTGCCTGTGCCAGTGCCAGTGCCGGTGTCAGTGCCCGCGGGGGGCGAGCCGGTTTCCTCCCGTTCGTTCTCCCGCAAAGGCGATAGCCGCGGGTCGGCCGGCGTCAAGGGCTGCTGCCGCCCTGCGGGCGGTCGCTGGCGCGACCCTTGACCCCGGCCTTTCCGGCGGCTGGTGGGGGGTTCATGCACAAACGGGAGGAAACCATGCCGGCCACACCCACTGGCCCTCTCCCACCCGCCCAGGCCCGGGCCCTCGAGGCCGCCGCCGGAGCCCTCGCCCTCGCCGCGGCCGTGAACCCCCCTTCAAGCCCATCGCCGAGCAGGTGATCCGCGCCGCGGCGTCGGTCCCCGCCAACGTCGCCGAGGGTCAGGGCCGCTCGGGTCAGGACCGCCGGTACCACTGGCGGGTGGCTTACGGCTCGGCCCGGGAGCTTGCGGTGCACCTCACCCTTCTCGCCGACGCCGGGGCCATCGACCGCCCCGGCGCCGCCCGGGTGCTGGCGCAGCTCGACGAGGTGCGGGCCATGCTGTGGAAAATGACCCACCCCCGCTGACACGGTCACTGACACGGGCACGGGCACGGGCACGGTCACGGTCACGGTCACGGACGCGGACACCGACGTGGACACGGTCACGGGTGCGGGTGGCCGCCTCACAGGTGGCGGCAGGCCCCGCGCCCGCCACGGGTGCACGGGGTTTCTCGTGCGCCCGGCGTGGCTAGCTCTGGCAGGCCGCCACCACCCGGCGCAGGGCGGCGCCGACCTCCACACCCACTTCGGCCAGCTCGGGCTTGCCGATGACGCCCATGGCCCCGGCGGGGTTCATGGCCCGGACCACGGTCTTGCCCCCCTCCACCGAGACCGTCACGTTGCAGGGCAGGAGCACCCCCACCTCCGGGGCCATGGTCAGCGCCCGGTGGGCCGAGGGGGGGTGGCACGCCCCCAGGATGAGATACGGCTCGCGGTCGACGTTCAGCTTCTTCTTGAGGGTGGCCTGGACATCGATTTCGGTCAACACCCCGAACCCCTCGGCGGCCAGCGCCGCCCGCGCCCGCTCGACAGCCTCGGAGAAGCTCAGAGGTGACACGGTCTCGAACGCTACGGTAGTCTCGCGCACACCATCCCCCTTTCTTTCGGCGCCGCGCAACTCTCCACCCTTGCGACGGCCTCACTTCAAGTTACAGCAAAGATTTGTTCTGGGCGCCACCCGGGCGCCGTGCGGATCAGGAGGCTCAGGTGAAGCCGCCGGTGCCACAGGCGGCACGGCTGGGAGCCCCGCATGGAGCCGCCGCCGAGCCAACGGCCGAGGCAAAGGTGGAATGCACCCGCTCCACGCCGCCTGCCCCACAGGACGGGCAGCTCACCCCCTCGGCCCCCGCTCCCATGCGCTGCAAGACCTCGAACCGCTCCCCGCAGCTGACGCAGCGATACTCGTACAACGGCATCGACTCTACCCTCCACACCGCCCCCACAGGGCGTCCCACACGTTGCTGGGGATCCCCTGTGGAAAGGCCTCATCAGTGGTGACGATGGTGGCGCAGCTCCGGCACCGCCAGAGCAGCGACCCTCACGTGGGAACCGGCCGCAGCCGCCCACCGCAGGTGCGGCAGCGGCCCGCCTCGGGCTGGGCGGTCCGCTCGTTCATTGGTTCTCTCCAGCGCCTGTCTGCCCGCTGCAATCCTGCCGACGTTGCCCCATCTCTTCAGACCTGCCACCGGCAGGTCGAGGCACCGCTCAGGTGGGTACCCCCAGGCGCGGCAGGATGAACCACTGCAGCAGTGCCCAGGCCAGCAGCACGCCCACCACCACCCCGAGCTCGCCCCAGTTCACGCCCCCTCCCCCAGCATGGCGGCGCGCGCCTGGGCAATCTCCTCCCGCTCGGCGTTGATGTGCTTCTCCAGGGAATCGCACACCGAGTGGCAGATGGAAAACACGGTGGGATCGACGATGCGATAGAAGGCGCTGACCCCCTCGCGCCGGCAATCGACGATGCCGGCCCGGCGCAGCACCGACAGGTGCTTGGAGACGTTGGCCTGGCTGCCCCCCACCTCGCTCAGGATGGTACTGACGCACTTCTCCTCGCGCTGAAGGGTATGCAGGATCTTCAGCCGCGTGGGATCCGCCATCGCCTTCAGGCGATCGGCGATTCGCTCGAACAGCTGCTCTGACGCCATGCTCGGGTCACCCCCCGCCGACAAGCATAACCACGCGGCAATGTACGAGCGTTCCCGCACCGCGTCAAGGGAATGCGAGCTCAGGGCGAGGCGTCGGCGGGGACTCACATCACCTCCTCGACCGCCCAGGCGAACATCTTGAGCTTTTCGCCGCACTCCCGGCAGTGCTCCTTGAGGGCGGTCACCAGCCGGTCCGACGCCTGCGGCGCCACCACCGTGAAGATCACCGCCGAGGTGGCCGGAAAGGCCCGCGACCCCAGGCGCAGGCCGGTGGACCCCACGCCAATGGCGTTGGGCAGTTCGGTGAACCCCACCACCCCCTCGGCGTGGGAGAGGAACACCTCCAGCTCCTCCTTGCGGGATTCGTCGACGATGAGCATGAGCAGTTTCATGGTCACCTCACTCGCGCACCTTGAGGGCCCGCAGGATCGAGATCATCGGGCACCACTTGGTGAACGCCGACTGGAGCAGGTTCAGCCCCACGAAGGCGGTGAACAGGAAGAACCCGGGGTGCACCCAGTGGCCCAGGGCCACGGAGAGCAGCACGAAGAAGCCAGCGATGGCCCGCAGGTAATCGTTGATGGTCATGTCTTCCTCCCTCCTTCTGCTGGCGAGCCCTCACGTCCTGGGGTCGCCGTCCACCACGATGACGTTCTCAACACCGACGGACTTCAGGTACATGTAGTAGAGGAGCGGAATCACCACCAGGGTCAGCGCCGTGGCCACCACCACCCCCGAGATGAGCGCCACCGCCAGCCCCTGGAAGATCGGATCGAGCAGGATCACCGCCCCGCCCACCACCAGCGCCGCCGCGGTCAGGGCGATGGGTCGGAAGCGCACCGCCCCCGCCTTGATCACCGCCTCCTCCAGCCTCTCGCCCGCCTCCAGCTCCAGGTTGATGAAGTCCACCAAGAGGATGGAGTTACGGACGATGATGCCGGCCAGAGCGATGAAGCCGATCATGGAGGTGGCGGTGAAGAACACCCCGCCGAGCCCGTGGGCCGGCAGGATGCCGATCAGGGTCAGCGGGATGGGGGCCATGATGATGAGCGGCGTCACGAAGGAGCGGAACCACCCCACCACCAGCAGGTAGATGAGCACCAGTACGGCGGCGAAGGCGATCCCCATGTCGCGGAACACCTCGTAGGTTATGTGCCACTCCCCGTCCCACTTGAGGGCGTAGCGGGTGGAGTCAGTGGGCAGGTGGGTGGAGAGCACCTCGATGGGGGTCCCGTCGGGGCCACGCAGGGCAGCGATGCGCTCCTGCATGGCCAGGATCCCGTACACCGGGGCCTCCGCCTCCCCCGCCATCTCCGCCACCACGTAGGTGACCGGCTGGGTGTTCTTGTGATAGATGAAGCGCTCTTGCCTCGCCTCCAGCGGGCGGATCAGCTCCGCCAGCGGCACCAGCCGGCCGCTGCCGCCGTGCACCGACAGCGACAGCAGCCCCTCCACGGAGGCGCGCTGGGGGCGCTCCAGGCGCAGGACGATGGGCACCCCCTCGCGGGCCTCCTCCACGTGCAGCTGCCCCGCCTCGGCTCCCGCCAGGGCCACTCGCACGGTGCGCACGATGGCCTCGGGGGTGATGCCCAGCCGCATGGCCTTTTCCCGGTCCACCTCGAAGTTGACCTGGGGTGCCGCCGCCTCCACGTACCAGTCCACGTCCACCACCCCGGGGGTGGAGGCGAAGATCTCCCGCACCTGCTCCGCCAGCCGCAGGCGTTCCCCTTGGTCGGGACCGTAAATCTCGGCCACCATGGTGGAGAGCACCGGCGGCCCGGGCGGCACCTCGGTCACCTTGACGTTGGCGCCGGTGCGCTGGGCAATGGGCGTCAAGAGATCACGCACGGCGATGGCGAAGGGGTGGCTGGCGCGGGTGCGGTCGTGCTTCGGCAGGAGGTTCACCTGGAGGTCCGCCACGTTCGGCCCCGAGCGCAGGAAATAGTGGCGCACCAGTCCGTTGAAGTTGAAGGGGGCGGAGGTGCCGGCGTAGACCTGCACATCGCTCACCTCCGGGAGAGTGCGCACCGCCACCGCCAGCTCCCGGGCGATGGCCGCCGTCTCCTCCAGCGTGGTCCCCTCGTCGGTATCCACCACCACCTGGATCTCGCTCTTGTTGTCGTAGGGGAGCATCTTCACCGTGACCACTTCCCACGCCACCAGCGCCATGGACAACAGCAGCAGCACCACCACCCCGGCCAAGAGCGCCCAGCGTCGCCAGGCGCGGGCCAGCAGCGGCGTGAAGATCCAGGAGTAGAAACGATGCAGGCGCTGCTCCGCGGCGGTCTGCTGGTAGGGAGCGTCGGCGGAGGCGCCGGCGTGCTGTTCGGCGTAGCGCCGGAAGAGCCTGTAGGTCAGCCACGGCGATACCACGAAGGCCACCAGCAGGGAGAACACCATGGCCGCCGACGCGTTGATGGGGATGGGTCGCATGTAGGGACCCATCAAGCCGGTGACGAAGGCCAGGGGCAGCAGCGCCGCCACCACCGTGAAGGTGGCCAGGATCGTCGGGTTGCCGACCTCGTCCACGGCGTACACCGTGGTCTGACGCGGCCTTCCCCACCCCAGCTGGTAGTGCCGGTGGATGTTCTCCACCACCACGATGGCGTCGTCCACCAGGATGCCGATGGCGAAGATGAGGGCGAAGAGGGTGACGCGGTTCAGGGTGTAGCCGAACAGGTAGGAGGACGCCAGGGTGAGCGCCAGGGTCATGGGAACCGCCACCAGCACGACGATGGCCTCCCGCCGGCCCAGGGCAAAGGCCATGAGGATGACCACCGACAGCGTCGCCAGCGCCATGTGGAAGATGAGCTCGTTGGACTTCTCGTTGGCGGTGAAGCCGTAATCGCGGGTCTTGGTGACTTCCACGTTGGAGGGCACCACCGGGCCGCGCAGCTTGGCGAGCCGGGCATCGAGGTCGCGCACCATGTCCACCGCGTTGGTGCCCGGCTTCTTGGCCACCGCGACGGTCACCGCGTGGGCATCCAGCTCGGCGGGCAGACCCTTGTGCCCGCCGCCGGGGCCGGACAGCATCCACACGTACTGCCCCGGCTCCTCGCCGCCGTCGAAGACTTTCGCCACCTCCCGCAGGTACACGGGCTTGCCGTTGTAGACGGCGATCACCGCGTTGCCCACATCCTCGGCGGTGCGGAAGAGGGAGCCCACCTCCACCAGGGTTTCCCGGTTGGCGTCGGTGAGGGAGCCGGCGGGCAGCCGCCAGTTGAGCGCCGACAGCGCCTGGTAAGCCTGCAGCAGCGACACCTGGTGCGCCGCCAGCCGCTCGCGATCGAAGTCCACCCGCACCACCCGCCGCTGGCCGCCGATCACCCACACCTGGGCCACCCGGGGATGGCGGGAGAGTTCCGCCCTGAGCTCGTCGGCCACCCGGTGCAGCTCCACCGGCGAGGCCTCCCGCGACCACAGGGTGTAGGCCACCACCGGCACGTCGTCGATGGAGCGGGGGGCCACCACCGGCGGCAGCGTCCCCGGAGGCAGCGTCGGAGTGAGCTCCGCCACCTTGGCGTGGATGCGGGTCACCGCCTCGTCGGGGTCGGAGCCCACCAGGAAGCGGGCGATGATCATCCCCCCCGAAGGCTGGGAGGTGGAGTACACGTACTCCACGTTGGCGATCTCGGAGATCGCCTTCTCCACCGGACCGATCACCCTCCGCTCCACCTCCTGCGCCGAGGCGCCGGGGTAGGCGAGGAAGACGTCAATCATGGGGACCTTGATCTGTGGTTCTTCCTCCCGCGGGGTGACCAGCACCGCGAAGGCACCCAGCAGCAGGGAAAAGACCACCAGCAGCGGGGTCAGCTTGGACTCCAGGAACGCCTGGGCGATGCGTCCGGAGGCGCCCAGGGGGCGGCGGGTCATCTTGAGGCGCAGCGCCTGCCGCCGCGCCTCCTCCGCCGAAGGGGGGCCCTTGCGCACGTGCTCGCTGCTCACGACCGCACCTCTTCCACCGGCGCCCCGTCGACCGGCGCGCCCGACAGCCCCAACAACACCTCTTCACCCCCCGACAGCCCCGACAGCACCGTCACGGCCTCTCCCTCCAGCCGCTCGCCGAGGGTGACGGCGCGGGAACGAGCCAGCCCCCGCGAGTCACGAACCACCACCAGGTCCAGCCCGCCGTGGCGGATCAGCGCCGCGGCCGGCACCGCCACCAGCGACCGCGTCCCCACCGCCACGCTGGCGCGCCCGGCGGCGCCCGCCGGCACCTCCACCCCGGTCAGGGCCACCTTCACCATCACCGTGTGGGTCATGGGATCGGCGCCGGGTGCGCGCTCCTCGATCACCCCCTCGATCACCCCCAGCTCGGGCATGGCGTCGATGCGCACCTGCACCTTCGCGCCGACGGTCAAGGCGGTGCTGGCGCTCTCGGGCACGTTGACCGAGAGCCTGCGGCCGGTGGCCGACTCGACCATCACCAGCGGCCGGCCGGGCGCTGCCAGGTCGCCCACCTCCACCAGCTTGGCGGCCACCTTGCCGGCAAAGGGAGCCACCACCCGCGACTCCCTGGCCACCGAGGCCGCTGCTTCCACCGCCCCCTGGGCCTGCTGCACCGCGCCCCTGGCCTGTTCGTACTGCATGCGCGCCAGATCCACCTCCAGCTCCGAGGCCGCCTGACGATCCGCCAGCGCCCGGAAACGTTCCCAGTTGCGCTCCGCCAGGGCGAGAGCAGCCTGCGCCTGGGCGAGGGCGCCCCGAGCCTGGGCCTCCTGGCCCCGTGCCGTGGCGGGATCGATCTCCACCAGCACCTGCCCGGCCCGCACCGCGTCGCCGGCCTTGACCGGCACCGCCGTGACGGTAGCCATCACCCGACTGGACACCGCCGCCACCTGGCTGGCCTCCACCACACCCGAGACCTCCACCGTGGCGGGGATCACCCTCTGCTCCACCCGGGCCACCCTGGCCCGCACCGGCGGCAGAGGTTCACTCGCAGGGGCCGGCGTCTTTCCGCCACACCCCACCGCTGTCAGCACGCCGCCCAGAACTATCGCCAAACCCAGGACCTTCATCGAACCCTCCATCATTGCTCTCGCCTCTTTTCGATCCACAACTCGGTGTTTTCGAGATCCTTCACCTCGTCAAACCGGTCATCACAGCACCGACTCCGGAGCCCGGCCGGCCGCCACCGCCAGCCTGAGCCGCGCCGCCATCGCCTCGGTGCGCGCCACCAGCTCGCGGGTCTCCGCCTCCCGCCGGGCGGTGGCCGCATCCAGCAGGTCGATCATCTTGACGATACCGGCGCGGAAACGCTCCTCGGTGATGCGTTCGGTCTCGCGCGCCGCCGCCAGCGCCCGCAGCGCCGTCTGCTGGCGCAGCGTCGCGGTGCGCGCCTCCTCGAAGGCCTGCTTCACCTGCAGTCGTACCCCCTGGCGAAACCTCTCCACGTCCTCTCGCCCGGCCGCCGCCTCCCAGCGAGCGGCCGCCACCGCCGCCCGGTCACTGCCGCCGGCGAAGAGGTTCAGGCTCGCCACCGCCATCAGCGTGGCCGACCGCCCGCGCGTTCCGAAGGGCACGTCATCCACCAGATCCCCCCGGGCCACCACGCCCACCCTGGGGAGGTAGGCGGCGCGGCGCACCTGAGCTTCCAGTTCGCCGGCGGCCAGGAGTTTCTCGGCGGCGCGCAGATCGGCGCGCGACGCCGCCCACTCCAGCCACTGGGGGAGCTCCTCGGCCAGGGGCGGCGGCACCGGGAGTGGGGCCAGCGCCCAGCTCGCCTCCAGCTCCCGCCCCAGACGAAAGGCCAGGTTGGCGGAGGCCACCGCCACGTCTCCCCGGGCCTTGGCCACCATGTCATCCAGTCGCGCCAGTTCCACCTCGGCGCGCATCACCTCCGAGGTCACCAGCATTCCCTGGTCGGCGTAGGCCCGGGCCAGCTCCACGTGGGCCGCCACGGTGGCCCGCGCGCGCTCCAGCAGGGCGGCGAACTCCTGCGCCTGCTTGAGCATCAGGTAGGCCTCCGCGGCCGCCAGCGCCGCCTCGTCAGCGGCCCGCGAGCGGCTCTGCCCCGCCGCCTCGGCCGCGTGCTCGGCCTGGGCGATGCGCCCCGACAGCTCCCCGCCGGTGTACACCGGAAGCTGGACCTCCAGTCTCGTGATCCCGGTCTCCAGCCGGCTGGGGTTGTTAGGATCGGCCACCATGAACTCGGCAAAGGAAAACCGCTCCTGGTTCAACTTGAAGGCGAACGCCTCGGCCGGCGAGTCGGTGGACACGAACATGCCCTGCAGGGCGACGCTGGGGAGCCGAAAGCCCTTCACCTGCTCCACCCGCGCCGCCGCCGCCTCCGCACGCGCGGCGGCGGCCTTCACCTCGCGGGCGCCGGCGCGGGCCTGGGCCATCGCCTCGGCCAGCGACAGCGACTGCGCGCCCGCCTGACTCGCCAAGAGAGCGGCCAGCGCCGTCGCCAGCGTCACACGTCCAATCCATGGGAAGCTACCCCTCATTCTCGTCCCTCCATCGCTGAATAGTTATAAAGTAGTCTTTGGTGATTGTCAACCCCCCTCCCTCTCACCCCACCATTCCTTTTCATTTCCCCCTCCCAACGCTCGCCAGGCCATCCCGCCGGAGGGCTACAATGCCGCCTGCGAAACAATGGAAAGTCCCCTCGACCGCCTCGTCTTGCAGCTGGTGCGTGAGCGCGCCCTGGTGCCCGCCGCGCTGCTGGACAGCGCCGCCCGGGAGGTCGCCGCCGCGGCCCTCGACGGTGTCGGAGGCGCCGATGAGGTGCTGGAGTGGCTGGTGGAGCACGGCGCCCTGGGGCGCGGCCAGGTGGCGGAGCTGATCCTGGAGGTAAGCGGCGACCCTCCCACGCGCGCCCAGGCTCCTGCAGAAGCGGCGCCCTTACCACCACCCATCGACCTGGGGGAGGCGGCCGGCCCTGGGCCCCGCGCCGGCCAGCGGCCGCCGGAGGTGCCGGCGGACTGGACCCGCTACACCCACTTCTCGGTGGTGGGCGAGGGCGGTATGGGCACGGTCTACCGCGCCTTCGACCCGCGCCTGGAACGCTGGGTGGCCCTCAAGTTCCTGCGCGCCGAGGATCGGGCGGTGGCGGAGGCGTGCCTGCGGGAGGCCCGAGCCCAGGCCCGGGTTGACCACGAGAACATCTGCCAGATCTATGAAGTCGGCGAGGTGGGGCGGCGCCTCTACATCTCCATGCAGTTCATCCAGGGCCGCACCCTGCGCTCCCTGGCCGGGGAACTGACCAACCGCGAGGTTGCGGAGATCGCCGCCCAGGTGGCCCGCGCTCTCCACGCCGCCCACCTGGAGGGGCTGGTCCACCGCGACATCAAGCCCTCCAACATCATGGTGGAGCGCACCGCCGACGGGCGGTGGCGACCGTTCATCCTCGACTTCGGGCTGGCCCGCGACCTCACCCGGGCGAGCGGGCACACCGTCGAGGGGGCGGTGCTGGGCACCCCCAGCTACATGGCCCCGGAGCAGGCGCGCGGCCAGATCGCCGCCATCGATCCCCGCACCGATGTGTACGCCCTGGGCGCCACCCTCTTCGACGTGCTTGCCGGCTCTCCCCCCTTTGACGGCACCGTCGCCGAGGTGCTGGTCAAGGTGTTACAGGACGACGCTCCCCCCCTGCGCAGCCGTCGCCCCGAGCTCCCCGCCGACCTGGCCGCCATCGTCGACCGCTGCATGGAAAAAGATCCCGCCCGACGCTACCCCACCGCCCTGGCCCTGGCCGAGGACCTGGAACGCTTCCTGGCCGACGAGCCGGTGGCGGCGCGCGCCCGCTCCCCCTGGTCCCTGCTCCTGCGCCGCCTGAAGAAGAACCGCGTGGCAGCGGCGGCGGCGACCCTCGCCCTGGTGGCGGTGGCCGGGGCCGCCTTTCTCGCCGTCAGTTCGGTGGTGGCGGTGCGCCGCCAGGCGGAGCTCTCCCAGGCCTTTGCCCGGGAGCTCACCACCCTGGAAGAGAGCGTCCGGCTGGTGGTCTCCCGTCCCCTCCACGACATCCGGCCAGAGCTGGCCCGGATTCGCGAGCGCCTGGACTGGATCGCCGCCGAGGCCGCCCGCGCCGGGCAGATCGGCGCCGGGCCGGGAAACCACGCCCTGGCGAGCGGCTACATGGCGCTGGGCGAGCATGCCCGCGCCGAGGAGTTCCTGCGCCGGGCGTGGGCGGCCGGCTATCGTCCGCCCGAGGTGGCCCACGCCCTGGCCCTGGTGCTGATCGCCCGCTACCGCGAGGCCCTGACCTCCAGCCAGCGCCTGGGGGACCCCGAGTTGCAGCGGGCCCGGCACCAGCAGCTGGACGAGGCCTTCCGCCGCCCGGCCCTGGCCTTCCTCGAGCAGGCCCGGGGCGCCGTCTTGAAGGCCCCTGAGCTCGCCGAGGCGCAGATTGCCTTCCTGGAGGAACGCGTGGACGATGCCCTGGCCAAGGCGCGCCAGGCCCGCCAGCGCATTCCCTGGCTCTACCAGGCCCTGCACCTCGAGGGCGAGGTGTACCTTCAGCAAGGGCGAGACATGTTGGAGCGGGGCGCCCTGGCCGACGCCCTGGCCTCGCTCGCCCGGGCGAGGGAGGCCTACCAGCAGGCGGTGGCGCAGGCGCCCAGCGACCCCACCGGCTACAGCGGGCTGTGTGAGGTCGCCAACATTGCCTTTCTGGCCCGGGCCGAGCAGGGAGCCGCCCCTGAAACCCCGTATCAGGAGGCGCTGGCGGCCTGCGGGCAGGCCCTGATCGCCGACCCCGACCACCTGCCTGCCCACCGCGCCATGGCCCTCGCCCACCTGCAGTGGGCGCAGCACCAGGCGCGGCGGGGGCAGGACCCGCTGGCGGCCCTCAGCCAGGCCACCGCCAGCGCTCAGGGAGTGATCCAGCGCTCGCCCGAGGATGCTCTGGCCTGGACCTACCTGGGGATTGCCGCCCGCTTCCGCGCCGAGCTGGCGGCGGCGGGGGGCGGCGACCCCCGGCCGGAGCTGGAGCGGGCCCGGGAGTACCTGCGGCGTGCCGTCGAGCTGGAGCCCACCTCGTACCTGGCCCGCAACAACCTGGGGCTGGCGCTGCTGACGGCTGGCCTCGACCAGGTGGCGCGCGGCGAGGACCCGCGCCCCCTCATGGGTCAGGCCGAGGCCGAGTTCCAGGCGCTGCTGGCCCGACACCCCCACCTGGTGGCGGCCATGGACAACCTCAGCGTGGCCCTGTGGGCCATTGGCCGCTGGGAGTACGCCCACGGCCGGGAGGGCAAGGAGGCCTTCGACCGGGCGGAGGAGGTGCTGCGGCGTGCCCTCGCGGCGAATCCGGCCGACGGGGTGGCGCTCAACAACCTGGGGCTCATCGCCATCGAGCGGGGCAGCTTTCTCCTCGCCCAGGACAGCGACCCCTCGGACACCCTGACCGCTGGGCTCCAAGCGCTGGAGCGGGCCATCGCCCTCAACCCCGACGACCCCTTCGCCTACACCAACCTGGGCCAGCTCTACCGCGTGCAGGCCGCCTGGGAGCACCAGCAGGGGCGCTCCGCCACCCCCGCCCTGGCCCACGCCCGCCAGGCCCTCGCCCGCGCCCGGGAGATCAACCCGGCCGACGCCGAGGCGGTCATGGCCGAGGGCCAGTGCCACCTCCTCGAGGCCCGCACCCTCCTCGCCCGGGGCGGCGACCCCGGCCCTGCCTTCGCCCGCGCCCAGGGAGCCCTGCGCCGCGCCCTGGCCATCAACCCCGCCTACCTGGAGGCCCGGCGCGAGCTGGCCCGGGTGCACCTGGAGCGAGCCGCCTGGCTGACTCGCCGCCCACCCCGCGCCGTCGCCGAGATCGAGGCGGGCCTGGCGGCTCTGGCCGACCTTCCCGCCAGTCCCGACACCCTGGCCCTGCGAGGCGAGCTCGAGCTGCTGCGGGCCCGCCTGGCCACCGGCGAGGAACGACGGGAGGCGGCCCGCCGCGCCGTCGCCGCCCTGGGGGGCGCCATCGAGGGGAACCGCTGGCTGACCCCGCGCCTCGGACCGCTGGTGGAGCAGGCACGTGCCCTGGCTTTGTGAGAAGCGTCGGCGAACCGCCGACGCCCGCCGGGCCTCGTCAGGCGGGGAGCACCCCGTCCCGCATGGGCACCACCCGGTGGGCGCGCCCTGCCACGGCGGGGTCGTGGGTGACCAGCACGATGCTGGGTGCCCCCCCGCCCCGCGGGGCGAAGAGGTGGTCCAGCAGCAACTTCCCCGTGGCCGAGTCGACCGCCCCGGTGGGCTCGTCGGCCAGGATGAGGCGCGGCCGGTTCACCAGCGCCCGGGCCAGGGCCACCAGCTGCCGCTCCCCCCCGGAGAGCCGGGCCGCCAGCGTGCGGGCGCGATGCTCCAGCCCCAGGGCGTGCAGCAGCTCGGCCACCCTCTCCCGACGCTGCGCGCGAGAGAGAGCAGACCTGGCCAGGGGCAGGGCGACGTTTTCCGCGGCCGACAGGTGGGGAAGCAGGTGATGGAACTGGAACACGATCCCCACCTGCTCCCGGCGCAGGCGCTCCCCCGAGCCCAGCCGTGCCGCCGGCACCCCGTCCAGGAAGAGCTCCCCCGCCTCGGGGGGTTCCAGCAGCGCCAGCATGGCCAGCAGGGTGGACTTCCCGCAGCCGGTGGGGCCCATGATGGCCACCGCCTCCCCCGGCTGCACCTCCAGGTCCGCCCGCCGCACCGCCGGCACCAGCCCCCCCTCGAAGGATCTGGCCAGGCCCCGGGCCAGCAGGTGCACGCCGGGGCGGAGGGAGGGGGACGCGAGGTTCATGGCAAGCGCAGGATGCTGGCCGGGGCCAGGCGCAGCACCCGCCAGGCGGGCAGCAGCGCCCCCAGGGGGCTGGCCGCCAGGGTGGCCAGGAAGGTCTCCGGGACCAGCCGCGGGTTCACATGGGGCGCCACGAACCCCGCCGACTCGGCCTGCAGGGGGCCCACCGCCAGCAGCAGCGTCTCCCCCAGGAGGGGAGCCAGCAGCGCCCCCAGCACTGCGAAGACCCCCACCTCGGCGACAATGACCACCCCCACCGCCGCCCGCCGCCACCCCAGCGCCCGCAGGATGGCGTACTCCCTCGCCCGCGCCAGCAGCGCCATCTGCAGCACGGCGGACACCGACACCATGGCCACCACCAGGCACAGCACCGCCACGAAGCGGAGAAAGGACCTCGCCAGCTGGAACTGCCCGTACATGGACACCCACATGTCCGTCGTGGTGGCCTCCAAGCCGCTGTAGCGGGCTGAGATAACCTCCGCAAGCCGGCTCGGATCCACCCCTTCCCGGGTTGCCACCAGGACGAAGCTCACGTGGTCGCCGAAGTTGAACAGCTCCTGGGCGAGCGCCAGGGGCACGATGGCCCCGTGGTCCAGCAGGCTGTGCCCGGTGCGGTACACCCCCGTGACGGCCAGCCGCCGACCCCGCAGGTCGAAGGCCTCCCCCACCGCCAGCCCCAGGCGCCGGGCGGCAAAGGTCCCCACGGCAATCTCCCGGGTGCCGGGGGGCGGCAGCCGTCCATCGAGCTGCCGCAGCCCCGCCACCATGGCCGCCGAGGGGTCCAGGCCGAAAACCATGAAGAAGTGGTCCCCCAGCACGTCAGTGCGGCCGATGGCCACCGGATGCACCCGCCGCACCCCTTCCACCGCCGCCAGCTGGGCCACTTCGCCGGCGGTAAGAGTGGCGCTCCAGGGGGAGGTGGCCCGGCTGCGGTGGACCACCAGTTCGGCTCCCAGCAGCCGGCCCATGCGCTCGAACTGCTCCAGAAACGCGGCCGCGCTGCCGGTGAGGAGGAGGTAAAAGGAGGCTCCCACCCCCACCGCCAGGGTGCACGCCAGGGACCTGGCGGGTTGCCGCCAGACGTTGCACCAGGCCAGCCGAAGAGGGCTCATGATCCCCCGCTGGCGGGGGCGGGGCCCGCGACACGGCGGTCAGGCCGGGTCACCGCCGTCGAACGGAGCGACACCATCGCGCCCCCCCACACGCGGCGATCCGGCACCGCCCGCCTCCCCCCTACTGGCAGTACGAGACAGGCAGCTTGAGAAACGTCACCTCGGCGCCGGTGGCGGTGAAGATACCACTCTGACAGCGCACCCCGCTGTTGGGATCGCCGGCGGTGTTGTAGACGGTGACGGTATAGAGGGCGGTACCGGGGTAGAGCACCCCGTTGCTGGAGGTGCCCTCGAAGGTGCCCTGGTAAAAGTGATCCGCGTACCAGCTGCGGAAGCTCATGCGCACCGCGGTGGAGGAGACGGTCCCCGACAGGCGGTGGTTCCGCGCCCCGTAGCTGCTGGTCCCCGGGCAGGTGGGGTCCACCACCAGGGCACTGCCCTCGGCGGCCACCGCCACGTTCACCCCAAAGGGGGAATACCCGGAGCCGTCGCACATCTTCGGGCGCAGTTCGAAGCGGTAGTAGCCGAGGGGCCCACCGCTGAAGGTAAAGGTGCCGTCGCAGCGGGAGTTGAACGTGATCGTCCGGGTCGCTCCGGCATGGGTGAGGGTGAGGGTGCCGCCCAGGGGGTAGCGGGCGCAGATGCCGCTGAACACCTGGACGTTGCCCGACAGCGAGGCGGGCCCCTCGGGGGTGGTGGCGCTGCCGGAAAAGCTCAGGCTGCCGTACACCTGGTAAGCGTCGGTGGTGAGGTCGGCGCCCACGGTGACGGTGGGCAGCACGACCGGGACGTTGTTCTGGGAGAAGTTGCTGGACGACAGCACCAGGGAGCCGGTGATTCGGGTGGGGGTGATGTTGAGCCCCGAGGCGTCCACCGTGACTGTCCCCCTGAGCACTGAGCCGTTGCGGCGGGTGTACCCGCTCCCGTAGTTGATGAGCAACCCCTTGGGCAAGCGGGTCGCCAGCCCGGGCCAGCGGGAGACCGCCTCGTCCAGCTTGGCGTCCAGGCCCCGGGTCTGCAGGTCCCGCACGACGTCCTCGAAGCGCGGCCTGCCCGCCACTCCCAGTTTTTCCAGGACCGTGAACACCTCGTTGGTCGCCTCCAGAAAGCCCACGTACCCCGCCGCCGGGGTGGGGCCAGGCGTCGGTGTACGTGTGGGCGTGGGGGTCGGGGTGGGAGTTCCCGCCGGCGGGGTGTACCCCGTCACCCGCCGGTGGGCCACGAAGATGGGGTCCCCCACCACGTTGTCCACCACCGAGGCGTAGGCGATGAACTTGCCCCCGGTGGTGGTGGTGCGCACCACCGCATAGCCGTCCGCCACCGCCTGGGTGGTCACCCGCTCGAACACCTTGTCCACCTGCTTGTAGCCGAAGGCCGGCAGGGAGTCGTTGAAGCTGCCCAGCCGCACCCCGTCGGCGCGGTACAGGTCCACGATGAGGTTGACGGGAGTGGCGGTGGTGTTCACATACCCCAGGTTGGTGCGGAACCCCTCCTTCTGGTTGGTGAAGGGGTTGGGGGTGTGGGTGAGCTGGATCAGGAACGCCCCCTCCCCGGGGTTGATGGCCTGGGTGTCCAGGAACGACGGGACAAACTGCCCGAAGGTGGCTCCCGCCGGGAGGTTCAAGGGGTTGCCCGCCACCATCACGTTGTAGGTCCGCGCCGAGGCCAGCACCGAGCCCGAGGTCACCGTCAGGCGCAGGCTGGCCTTGCCGGTAAAGCCGAACACCGAGGACAAGACGTTGCTGTACCGCACCGCCCGACCCCCCTCCAGGGTGAAGCTGCGGGTTTCGGGCGCTGCATTGTCCGTCTCGTGCTTGAGCAGCGCCACCGTGAAGGCCGCCTGGGTTGTACCCGGGTTGACGATCTCCACGTCGGTGCGCCAGTTGGTGCCCGCCGCCCCGGCCAGCTGCGCCGCTGCCGGGATGAAGTAAACCGTTTCAGTGGACGCCACCGCCACCTGCCCCTGGGCCTCCGACCGCCGAGGCCCCGACAGCAGCAGCGCTCCCGCCGCCACCGCCACCACCACCGCAGTTACCAACCCGATTCTCGCCCATGAGAGGTGCGTGCCAGCCATGATTCCACCTCCTCTGGTGAGGCCCTGCCCCTCCGTAGAAATTGTCCCACCGCCCCGTCCCGCGTCAAGATTGTGTCGCGACCCCTCCTGCGCGCCGCGGGCCGAAGGCGCTGAGCTTCACGCTGCCTGCCGGGCCGCCAGCAGCCGCTGGCGCTGCAGGAACGACACCACCGTCAGGGCCTCGGCCAGGTCCTCCCGGCTCACCAGGCCCAGGAAGCGGTCTCCGTCCTGTACCGCCGCCACCCGGGCGCCCGCCTCCCCCATGCGCTCCAGCACCTCGTCCACCCCCAGCTGCGGCGGTACCCGCAGCACATCCCGCTCCATGATGGCGGTCACGTACACGTCCTCGGGCTCGGTGGCGAGGCTCTTCAGGAGGACTTCCCGGGTCACCACCCCCAGCAGGCGGCCGCCGTGCAGCACCGCAAAGTCGGGCTGGTAGGAGGTGAGGATGTAATCCACCACCCGGCTGGCTCGGTCGGAGGGGGAGAGAGTGATGGCGTGCTTGTTGTAGGCCTCGCCGATGCGCAGGGAGGACAGCACGCTCTTGGCCTGAGCGTGGGCGCTTTCCATCCCCGCCCCGAAGAAGATGAACACCGCCACCAGCACCAGTAGCAAATTGCCGCTCATCACCCCCAGAATTCCCAGCGCCACGGCGGCCACCTGCCCGATGCCGGCCGCCAGACGGGTGGCGCGGGCGTAACCGGTGCGCATGGCCAAGAGGGCGCGCAGGATGCGCCCCCCGTCCAGGGGGAAGGCGGGCAGCAGGTTGAACAGCACCAGCGCCACGTTGGCCTTGAGCATCCATAGCAGGAAGGTGGCGAGCGAGGGCGTGCCGAACAGCGACGCGAGGTCTCTCGGATCCATGCCGGCGGCGGCGGTGACCCAGCCGGTGACCGGGATCAGCAGGGCGGCGATCAGCACGTTGACGGCCGGCCCGGCGGCGGCGATGAGCAGCTCGTGCAGGGGCTTGTCGGGGTTCTTGCCGAGTACGGCCACCCCCCCCAGCGGCAGCAGCACGATCTCCCGTACCGGCACGCCGAAGCGCTGCGCCATCACCGAATGGCCCAGCTCGTGCAAGGTCACGCAGGTAAAGAGCCCCAGCATGAGCAGGACCCCGAACACTGCGCCCTGGGGACCGTGGGGCCGTCCCCACTGTAACGCCCCCAGCACCAGGATGAACACGAACGTCAGGTGCACTTTGATGTCGATGTCGAAAACCCTGGCGATGCGCAACGACCAGCTCATCGACTGGCCCTCCCTGACGGGCCCGGGGGGTTGTCGCCCTCCGGGCCGTTCGCCGGTCACAACCATACAACGAGAGTCCCGATTCCTTGGCACCCCGGCAACGCGACGCCGACTCCCCCCCACCTCCCGCCGTTGACCGCGCTATGCTTGCAGTGCCCGGCGGGGGTCGCCGCGGCGGGGAGGAAATCCATGCAGGTGAAGCTTGCGGTGGCGGTGACGGTGCTGGCAGGCTGCGCCGCAGCCTCGGCCGCGGTGTTCCCGTACCGCTTCGAAACCCACACCCTGGCCAACGGCCTGAAGGTCATTCTTGTGCCCATGCCAGCCGGGGGTCTGGTGGCCTACTACTCGGTGGTGCGCACCGGCAGCCGGGACGAGGTGGAGCCGGGCCACACCGGGTTCGCCCATTTCTTCGAGCACATGATGTTCCGCGGTACCGAGCGCTTCCCCGCCGGGGAGTACGACCGGCTGATCACCGCCATGGGGGCCAACGCCAACGCCTACACCACCGACGACTACACCTGCTACCACCTGACTTTTGCTGCCGAAGACCTGCCCCGGGTGATGGAGCTGGAGGCCGACCGTTTTCAGAACCTGGCCTACAGCGAGCAGGACTTTCAGACCGAGGCCGGGGCGGTGTACGGGGAGTACCGCAAGGGGCGCACCAACCCCTTCGAGGTGCTGGAGGAGGCGCTGCGGGCCACCGCCTTCGACGCCCACACCTACAAGCACACCACCATGGGGTTCGAGGCGGACATCGCCGCCATGCCCACCATGCTGGACTACTCCCGCCGCTTCTTCGCCCGCTACTACCGGCCGGACAACGTGGTCATCGTGATCGCCGGGGACTTCGACCCCGCCGCCGCCCTCGAGCTGGTGCGGCGGCACTACGGCGCCTGGAAGCCCGGCTACCAGGCCCCCCAGGTGCCGGTGGAGCCGGAGCAGACCGCCCCCCGGCGGGTGGAGATGCCCTACGAGGGGCGCACGCTCCCCCTCCTGGCCATCATGTGGAAGTCCCCCGCCTTCGACCCGGCCGACCCCCGGGTGGCCGCCGGGCTGGTGCTGGGGGAGCTCCTGGCGGGCGACGCGTCGCCCCTGTACCGAGAGCTGGTGCTGGAGCGCCGCACGGTGCAGCGCCTCCTCCCGGCCTTCCAGCCCAGCCGCGATCCCGGACTGTGGGGGGTGATTGCTATGGTGGCCGACGAAGGAGAGCTCGCCGACGTGGAGGCGAGTGTCACCGCGGCCGTCAGTACCCTGGCAGCCGGGCCGGTGCCGGTGGAGCGTCTGGAGGGGGTGAAGAAGAGGCTGCGATACTCCTTCCTCATGTCCCTGGAGACCCCCGACGCGGTGGCCGGAGCGCTGGCCCCCATGATCGCCCTGAGCGGCGGGGCGGAGGCGGTGGACACCCTGTTCGCCACCTTGGCATCCCTCACACCGGGAGACGTGCAGGCCGCCGCGCGAGCCCTGCTGCGGCCGGAGCGCAGCACCGTGGCGGTCCTCACGGGGAGGTCGTGATGCGCTACCTGGCCCTCGCAGCTCTCCCCCTGCTGGCGATCGCCTGCACCGCCACCCGCCCGTCGCCCCCTCCGGCAGCCCTGGCGCAACCCCCGGTGCTGCTGCCGGTCCCGGAGGACCCCACCGTATCCTTCAGTATCTCGTTTCCGGCCGGCTCCCAGATGGACCCTCCCGGCAAGGAGGGGCTCGCCCACCTCACCGCCGCCCTGATGGCCGAGGGGGCCACCACCCGCAACTCCTACGCGGCCATCCTGGAGCAGCTCTACCCCATGGCGGCCGGGTACGAGGTGCGGGTGGACGTGGAGCAGGTCACCTTCACCGGCCGGGTCCACCGGGATCACGTGGACGCCTTTGCGGGCCTGCTCCTGGATGCGGTGCTGCGGCCCGCCTTCACGGCCGAGGACTTCGAGCGCCTGCGCCAGCGCACCGAGAGCTACCTCACCCGCACCCTGCGCTATAGCTCCGACGAGGAGCTGGGCAAGGCGGCCCTGTACGCCGAGCTCTTCGCCGGCACCCCCTACGGCCACCTCCCCGAGGGCACCGTGGCCGGCCTGAAAGCCATCACCCCGGAGGACGTGCGCCGCTTTCACCGCGCCCACTACACCCGGGACACGGCCGTGCTGGGGGTGGGCGGCGGCTTCGACCCCGCCCTGGTGGCCCGCCTGCAGCGGGAGCTGGCTGCCCTGCCGCCGGGCCGGCCGGCGCTGCCTCCCGCCCCCCGGCCGCAGCTCGAGGGCCGGCGCGTGGTGATCGTGGAGAAGGCCGGCCCCGCCACCGCCATCTCCTTCGGCTTCCCCCTCGCCGTGCGCCGGGGCGAGGAGGCCTTCTACCCCCTGTGGGTGGCCAACTCCTGGCTGGGGGAGCACCGCAACTCTTCTTCGCACCTCTATCAGGTGATCCGCGAGGCGCGGGGGTTGAACTACGGCGATTACTCCTACCTGGAGCACTTCCCCGAGGGGGGCCTGCGCACCATGCCTCCCCCCAACGTGCCCCGCCGCCAGCAGCTCTTCGAGGTGTGGATCCGGCCCGTGCCCAACGACGTCGCCCACTTTGCCCTGCGCGCCGCGGTGCGGGAGGTGGAGCGGCTGGCCAGCGAGGGGCTGGATGAGAGCTCCTTCACCCTCACCCGTGAGTTCCTCTCCAAGTACTCCCTCCACTTTGCCGACACCACCGCCACCCGCCTGGGCTACGCGGTGGACGACCGTTTCTACGGCATCGCCCCTCCCGGGCACCTCGCCCGCTTCCGCCAGGCCATGGCGGAGGTGACCCTCGCCCGGGTGAACGCCTCCGTGCGCCGGCACCTGCGCCCCGACTCCATGGTCATCGCCATCGTCACCGAGAACGCCGCCGCCCTCGCCGAGGCGCTGGCCAACGAGGCGGCAAGCCCCATCACCTACGCCACCCCCAAATCGCCGGAGGTGCTGGCCGAGGACGAGATCATCGCCCGCTACCCCCTGCGCATCCGTCGGGAGGACATCCGCATCGTCCCGGTGGAGGAGATGTTCGAACGCTAGGGGCAGCTACGGCGCCCCCGCGGCGAGGGGGTGTCGGGCCAGGAAACCGCGCAGGGCGGCGAGGAACTCCTCGGGACGCTCCTCCATGGGCAGGTGGCCGCAGCGGTCGATGCCCACGAAGGTGGCGCCGGGGATCTTCTCGGCCGCCCGGGAGCCGTAGGCGGAGGCCAGCAGGGCGTCCTGCAGCCCCCAGATGATCAGAGTGGGCTGCCGGATGGCGGTGAGGTCCACCACCGGCGGGGGGGTCTTGACCCGCGCCGTCAGGCCCCGGTAGGCGTCAGTGGCGCCTTCCACCCTGAGGCGCCTCAGGTACTCCCGCACCACCTCGTCGGTGATGAGGCTCTGGTCGTAGACGGAGCGCTTCAGGCCCCGGCGGATGAAGGCCTCCCGCAGGAGCACGGTGCGCAACCCCAGCGCCACCACCGGGCGCAGCCCCGCCCACGCCCGCCGCCGCTGGGTGGAGTAGGTGGGCAGCGTCGAGTCCACCAGGATGAGGGAGGCCACTCGCTCGGGGTGGGCGGAGGCCAGCCACAGGGCCAACCCTCCCCCGTAGGAGTGCCCCGCCAGGTGGACCCGCTCGATCCCCAGGGCGTCCAGCACCCCCAGCACCAGGCGCGCCTGCCCCTGCAGGGTGTAGGCCTCCGGCTCCCGGAGCCGCTCTGTCCAGCCGAAGCCGTTGAGGTCAATGGCGATGGCCCGGTACTGACGGCCCAGTTCCGGCCCGGCCAGGCGCCAAGAGTAGGTGGATCCCCCGAAGCCGTGCAGCAGCACCACTGGCTCCCCGCTGCCCCACTGCTCCACGTGCACCCACTGACCCCCGACGCGGACGAACCGCTCGGGGGGAACCTCCTGCCGCACCCGCTGGTACGGTGTCAGGCTCACACAGGCACTGCTGGCCAGCGCCAACATCGCCACTCCCAACCCCTTCCACACCACGTGTCGGTCCCCCTCACTGCAGGGAACGCTGGAAACGCCGCGCCATTTCTTCCGGCGTCATGGGGATGCGCGGGGCGGGATGGGGGTCGTCGGCATCGATGACCACGTCGAGGAACGCCGGACCGGGCGCAGCCAGCCACTGCTCCAGCGCCGTGGCATCGGGTTGGGGAGCGTGACAGCGGCGTGCCCAGCGGTACCCGGCCGCGGCGGCCACCCCCGCCAGGTCCACCCGTTGGGACAGCGCGGGCTGCCCGCCGGTGGTGGCGTAGGCGCCGTTGTCCAGCACCAGGTGGTAGAAGTTGGCCGGCTTCAGCCCCCCCACCAGCGCCAGGCCGCCGAACCCCATCAAGAGGTTGCCGTCCCCGTCCAGGGCCACCACCCGCTCCAGGCGAGTCATGGCCAGCCCCAGCGCGATCGACGCCACCTGCCCCATGGAGCCCAGCATGTAAAAGGTGCGCGGCCGGTCCAGCGCCCGGTACGCCTCCCGGGCAATGGCGCCGTCCGCCGCCACCACCACATCGTCGTCCGTCAGGCGCGCCAGCACGCCAGCGATGACCTCGGCCCTGGTCACGAGTCCCTCCCCCGCCCCAGCAGCAGCACCGCTGGCCGCTCCCGGGCGCGGCTCGTGGCGACCAGCCACTCTGCCTCGTCGTCCTCGCTACCCAGCTGCGCCTCGCGCCAGGGGATCGCAAAGAGATCCAGCAGGGCGCGGGTGCGCTGGCCCAGGATGCGGTGCTCCTCGAAGTCTGCCTCGTCCCCGCGGTCGGTCACCAGCATGGGCAGCGGCAGCCGGTACATGAGGTGCAGCGAGGTGAGCACCTCCAGGCAATACCCCAGCCCGGAGTTCTGCATCGCCGCCAGGGGTTGAACGCCGCCCAGCCACGCCCCGGCGCAGGCTGCCACCGCGTGGTCCTCCCGCACCGCCGGGAGGAAGGCCGTGGGGGGCAGCTCGGCGCAGGCGGCAAAGAACCTCTTGAGGTACGAGCATGGCACCCCGGCCACAAAGCCGACCCCACGCCGTCGCAGCGCTTCCAGGCGTCGGGAGGTGGTCACAGCCGCTCCTCGGGCAGTACCAGTTCCCGGTCGGGGGGGGTGTCGGGGGTGATGCGCGGGCTCTCCTTCAGGTCCGTGTGGATGATGAGTTCCAAAAAAAGCTCCCGCACGCCGGCCTTGCCACGCTTCTTGTACACCCGCGCCACCTCGCGGGCGGACAGCTTGATGCCGCTCATGTGCTCCAGGTACTGGGTGAACACTCGCGGCCGCAGCAGGATCGAAACCACCAGCATGACCAGCAGAACGGCGCTGATGGCCAGCAGCAACAAGGTCATCTGGGGGGTCAGCTCGGGCATGGCCACCTCCGCTCACCGCGCCGCCCGTCAGGCCGGCGCTGCAGCCATCATACCCAAGCCATGCCCAACACGTGGCCCCCGCCAACAATCCACGGTCACGGACACCGTCACGGTCACGGCCACCGTCACGGACACGGCCACCGGCACGGACACGGCCACCGGCACGGTCAGTGCCACTGACGGAGGCCGTGACCGTGCCCGTGTCTGCGGGTGCGGCTTTGTCCGTTTCCACAGGTTTTCCGGGGGTGACTAAGTAGACCAACCGCGACATCCCCACAGGCTTCGACTCCCCACAGATCCGGACGGGCCGATGTTCGGCATCCGGCGTTTCCGGGGTCACGGGCCCGCTGCGGCGGGGACGTGGGAATGCGCCAGCTGCGCGGGTGGCAGCGGGTACCGTTGGAGGGGGCGCGGGAACCGAGCCCATGAAATCCTCGGCTTGTGGCACCGACGGGTCAGCCAATACCGCCAGATGCCCTGCCCACGCTGCCGGAAGGCACCGGGGACATAGCTGTTCCCCGTAATCCCGTAGTAGCGAGAGTGCTCCCCGGAGGATGGCGAACACCAAACGGCGATCGACCGAGCCTTCCGCATGGCGGTTGTGCCTGGACCGCGGGCACGGCTCGCCGGATTCTCCCCGCCTCGGTCTGCCGCTTGACCACCCAGCCCCCTTCCGCGTCGCCCCCCAGTAATCGATGAACCCCAGAAGGTTGGAGGTCCCGGGCGGTGGCCCGATAGCCTCTCGCCCTCCCGGTCGCCTCCGGGGCCGACCAAACAATACCAGCCGGTTCTTCTCCCCATGCAGGTCCAAGCCCCATTTCACCAGCCGCTCGGGCAGGGCGATCAGCGCACCCTCGGCGCCCCGCCGCTCGGCAAACACCAGCACGGCATCGTCCGCGCAGCACACCAGGAACGCCACTCCCTGCGGCCGGGGCCGCACGGCACCCTCGAACCGCAGGCCAGGACCCCGTAGCTCGATGTTCGCCAACAGCGGCGAGATCACCCCCCCTGCGGGGTCCCGGTGGTCGAGCGGCTCGCGTGCCGATCGCTCATCACGCCTGCTACCAACCAGTCGTCAATCGCTCCTCGGACCAAACCATCACCCACCCCCTGCTCGAGAAACTTCCCCAGGCAGCGATGATCGAGCGGGTCGAAAAGGCTCGCGACATCAACGTCGATGACCCACCCACCCCGCAACTCCATGAGGCCCTCCCACAGCCGCTCCAACGTCTGGTACGCCGGACGGCCGGGTCGAGAGCCGGACGAGCAGTCCCGAGACTCCTCCTCTCCAAGGAACCACCCATGGTGGTCCTTCGAAGACGAGCATTGACACAGAACTATCACGGGTGCTTGACGAGAGAGAGAGAGAGAGAGATAATCACCCGAGAGATTGCCTCGGGCCTGAGGGAAACAACGGGAAGGAGGTTTGCTATGAGAAGAAGAACTCTTGGATTGGTGGTCGCGGCGATCGTCCTGGCCATCGCCGCGCCAGGCGCGGACGCCCTCATTCGGTGCTTTGCCTACCCGGACGCCACCATAGTCGACCCTGGCCCCGGGCAGCCCTCTTACTGCGGCGGAAGTGGGGACGGTTGTATTCACTGCTACGAGGTCGTCGTCGTGCCCTGAAGGTGAGCTCCCTGTCCGGGCGGGGTACCCGCCCGGACAGGCGCGGGGGAGGAAAGTGCAAGGGAAGTCATTCGCGGCACGTCACTTGAGTCCCATGGCCGTGGTTGGCGCCGGTGGCCTGACAATTGCCATGGCCCTTCTCTTGCCATTTGCTGCGGCCGCCGCCCCAGGCAGCGGCTGGCGGGAGGCATTCCGACAAGTCGTGGTGGTTGACGAGCGGAGCACCTTGCAGAACGTTGCCTGGGTGGACGACGACACGCTCCTGCTCGCAGGCGGCTTGGGCGTGTGCCGCTATTCCTTGCGCCAGGGCTTTCTCACCTGCCCGGTTCCGCCCCTTCCGGCACCTGAGGGCGTCCACTTTGTCGCCTCGGTCGCCACTGACGGCAAGCTTGGGGTGGCCAGCTCTCCCTCCCTGGGGGGAGAACAGTATGCCTGGCGACTGGGCGATGACCGCCGCGTGTTTGCCCGCCGGAACTTTGATTTCACCGTCGCCGACGTCGCGGTCTTTGGCAACACTCTCGTCATCCTTGGATTCCCGTCGCAGGGCCCAGGCCGTCCCGACAACCCCGCTGCCGGGGCCGTGTGGTGGGGCCCCCTCTCGCCTGATTTTTCCCTGCTGAGCCCCCTCCTGTTGCTGCCGGCGGAGAAGGTGAGCGCGTTTCATGCCACACAGGGCCTTTACACTGGGCACCTCCACGTGGACGCCGACGGGGTAGCAGCGCTCCTCACCACCGCTGCCGGCGTGCATCGCTTTGGCTGGGACGGCACCCCCTTGCCGACGCTCGCGCCCGGTCTTTCGCGGCTGACTCTGGGCGAAAGGGTGTTCCAGCTCCTGGCCGGGCCGTTGGGGGAAGATTGGGTTACCCGATATCAGGCCGTCCTGGCCACACCGTACCCCGATGACCTCGTCCGTACTCCAGAGGGGCTTGCCGCGGTGGTACGCTTCGGACGAAGGACCGGGGTTCACTGGGAGTTGTGGGTCCTGAATGACACGGGAGTCATGAGAAGGTATACGCTTCCCGTCGCCACGTCAGATTTTGCCGCGCACCTCCGTTGTCACGGGCGGGGGGCGCGTCTGGCTTGCGTGTGGAGTGAAGCCGTGACGCCCGCGGACCGCACCCGCAAGATTCGAACGAGCAGTAACGTTCTTGTCATACTGCAATGGTCGCCGTCGCTCCATTATTGATGATCGCCTCTGCGGTCGGGGCACAGGAGCATGACCTCTGGGTGGATTCTCTGGGGGCTCCCACGGCCCCCCAACACCCTGCTGCCGTGGCGCGCTGGCACTGGTCAACCCAGTGCCCGCCGATTCGCATGACCGAGGCGGCTACGGCGCTGCCATGCCAGGGTGACGCCGTTACGATCGCTGCGGTCAACCCGGCCGGTGAACCCCTCCCGGGCGTCCAGTTGCGGTGGAGTCCTCGAGCGATGCGTCGGGAGGTGCCGGAAAACCTCCTTCCTGTTGCCGTCACTTCCTCCGATGGAACGGTGCAGCTCCCGACGCCAACGGGCGAGCGGCTGTGGGTGCGAGTGGCCGGCCCCGCCTGGGCATCTCCCTGGCGGGAGCTGGCCGCCGGCCACCACCGCATCACCGCGAGCCCCGGTACAGAAGTGGAGTTCAGCTCTCCGAGTGCGGGATGGACACGGGTGGAGTGGTGGTCGCACGGGGAACGGCTGTGGGGGGTTTGGGTGATTCCCCCCAACGACCGTCTCCCTGTGTGGGTGCCCGCAGGTCTCGACGGTACGGCCTTGTCGTGGGGCCACGAGTCTCCCCCCTTCGCCGTCGCCGTTTCCCGGAAGACCTTGTTGACACCCCCACCGGCGGTCAGAGTCGAGGTTCATGTGGCCGACGGCGAGCGGCAGCCCGTCGCCGGAGTCGAGGTGTCCACCCTGCTGCCCGTTCCCGGTGCCCCGCGGGCGGTCCCGAGGCGCTGCGTCACCGCCGACGACGGCTCGTGCGCTCTCCCGGGTCTGCCGGTGGGCCCGATAACACTGGCGGTGGCCAAGAGCGGGTGGGTGCCGCGCAGTCTCGCCCTGCTGGCCACCCCGCCAGCCATCACTTTCAATGTGCAACTGGACCGCGGACGCCCGGGGGTAGTAACGGTGCGTTCGGCCGCAGGTGGGCCTGTTGCAGGCGCAGAGATCTTCCTCCCACCGTCTCGCCTTCGCCTGGGCACTACCGACGCCGCAGGAGAAGCGCGATCGCTGGCGCTGCCCACCAATGAAGCCGTGGCCCTCGGCATCAGTGCCGACGGATTCCTGGAGGGCCGCGCGATCGTCCCGGCCCAGGACCCGGTAGAGGTCAACGTCGTGCTCACTCCGGCGGCCCGCCTCGCCGGCAACGTTGTGCTCGCCGACGGCGCGGCGCCGGTTGGAGGCACCATCGTTCTGGAGTGGCCCGACGGCTCCTCCCGGCTAGAGGCGCTGCCAGGATCTGGCCGTGTCGAGGTCGGCGACTTGCCCGCGGGGAAACTTGAAGTGGAGCTCCGCGCAGACGGCGCTGTGCCGCTTCGCCTTCCGCAGCACGAGCTGCGAGCCGGCGAGACCTGGGAGTTCGGGACGGTCGTACTCGAACAGGGAGCGACCGTGACTGGCAGGGTGGCGGCCCGGGGGACGGGTGAGGGGATCGCCAACGCGCGGGTTCGCCTGCCGCGCCCCCATCAGTTCGGGCCGCGTCTGAGCGCCGCTCGGGGAGATTTCGTCGAGACCCTGAGCGGGGAAGGGGGCATTTTCGAACTCCGGGGGGTCCCTCCCGGAGGGCACCCTGTGCTCGTGGAGGCTCCGGGGTTTGCGCCTCGGCTGATTCGGGAAGTTCTGGTGCGCTGGCAGGAGGAAGCGCCAGTCGATGTCGGAACCATTGCCCTCGACCAGGACCTCGCCCTCGTCGTGCGCTGTACCCCTGCCCAGCGGTGCGGAAACCGGGCCGTGCTACTCCTTGGAGGGGAAGGGAACGATTGGGCGTTTCTCGAAGAAGCCATGACCGAGGGGCGGGCTCATTTCTCCTCCGTGCCCGCCGATGATCTGACCCTTCAGCTACGCTCCGGCTCGATTCTCCGCGCCACCCGAGCAGTGGCCGTCTCTCCGAAAGAGCGCTTGACTGTGATCGAGATCGCCTTGGAGGAGGGGCGGTTGGAAGGCGTCGTTCGGTGGGACGGCCGTCCGGCCCGTGAAGGGGTGCTGGAGCTGCGCAAGTACGGTTCCCCCGCCCCTCCGGCGGTGCTCCTCTCCCGCGGCGCACCTGGCCTGGCCCGCCCGAGCTCTCAGATCGCGTTGGGCAGTACTCCGGAAGAACTCAGTACGGCGCTGGACAGCGAGGGAAAGTTTTCGTTCGCGGCAGTCCCACCAGGGGAGTACCGGGCGACCGTACGGGGTCCATGGGGCGTTTCTCCCCACCGCACCATCACCGTCGCTGCGAAGGCGACGACGAACGTGGTACTGGACTTCCCAACTGGCCGCGTGGTCGGAGAAGTGCTGGACACGCGAGGCCAACCTCAAACGGAAGGGACGGTCCAGATCCTTGCCGGTACCACCTTGGTGGGCTCGACCTCTTTTCAGAATGGCCGTTTCACCATGGCCGGACTGGCCCCGGACAGGTACCAGGCACTCGCTCGCACCTCGAGCGGATCGGGCCAGGTCGAGTTCTCCTGCCGTTCGGGGGAGCTCACCGAGGTACGGATCCTGGTCGATTCCGAGTCTCCCCCTGAGACAATTCAGGTAACAGACGGGATGGGTCAGCCCGTGACTGGGGCGGCGGTGCTGGCGCTGACGCCGGCCGGATGGCGACTGGCGTACAGCGACAGCACGGGAATCGCCAGGCCAGGCGGCCACCAGCTCCTGGCCGCAGCAGCCTACCGTGCCGACTTGGGATTTGTCGCCTCATCTTGCTCCGCCTCGGGGCCCTGCGCCCTCGCCTTTGCCGCCAACGGCGGCACCCTGGAAATCCTCCAACCCCGGGGTGCCCCCGTCGCCCTCACTCACCCCAGTGGAGTCCCGCTGCATCTCCTCGTCGGGGCCACTGGGTCGCGCTGGGTCACACCCTGTCGTATTCCTGGCTTGCCCGCCGGGACCTATAGCCTCACTCTGGGCGATACCCCTCCTCGCCCTGTGGTCGTGCGGGCACGTCAGACCACCGTCGTGGGTCAATGAAACGGTGTGACTCTCCTCTCCCTCACCCAGAGTCGACGTATCTGAAGAGAACACGGTGTTGAGCGCCCTCGGCAGATAACTCTCCCCCCGGTAACTTGCCACCAGATCTCCCCGAACGCCGCGCCGATATCACCCGCTCCCTGACAGTTCCCACGCTTCACCAAGCCCAAATCCGGACCTGCCGCCAACCGCCACGGACGCGATCACGGACACGGTCGCTGGCACGGGCACCGGGCGTTCGAGGAATGACGACGGCAACCGATCGTTGAGTTGGTGATGACGACCCTCGCCCTCGTTCTCTGGACCTACATGACCCTCTGGTTCCTCGTGGCCCTGGCGCGGCGGGACAACTCCCTGGCCGACATTGCCTGGGGGGGCGGCTTCGTCCTGCTCGCCGGGGGGGCGCTGCTGCTGCGGGGTGAGGTGCACCCCCGCTCCCTGCTGGCCACCGGGTTGGTGCTGGCCTGGGGAGTGCGGCTCGCACTCCACGTGGCGGCCCGCAACCGCGGCCGCGGCGAGGACTTCCGCTACGCCGCCTGGCGGCAGCAGTGGGGACGCTCCTTCGTGTGGCGGTCCTACCTGCAGGTGTTCCTCCTGCAGGGGGCGCTCCTGTACCTGGTGGCCCTGGGCGTGATGCGCATCAACCTGGCCACCCCCCCTGGCCTCACCTGGCTGGACGCCACCGGCGCCGTGGTGTGGCTCAAGGGGCTCCTGTGGGAGGCCATCTCTGACTCGCAGCTGCTGCGCCACGGTCGCAACCCGGCCACTCGCGGCCACCTGCTGGACCGGGGCTTGTGGCGGTACTCTCGGCACCCCAACTACTTCGGCGAAGCGCTCCAGTGGTGGGGTATCTGGCTGCTGGCCCTGTCGGTGCCTGGCTCCTGGTGGACGGTCATCTCTCCGGCGACCATCACGCTCCTCCTCCTCTTCGTCTCCGGCGTGCCCATGCTGGAGCGCGCCCTGGCCGAGCGGGTCCCCGGGTACCGGGAGTACCAGCGGCGCACCCCGGTCTTCATTCCCTGGTTTCCCCGGCGCTAGAATGCGTGCCGAAAGGAGAAGCCCCATGAGAAGAGTCTCGAGTGTGTTGCTGGTGTGTGCGCTCCTTGCGAGCGCGGCGATGGCCGCCGATATTGTGCCCCTGCAGCTGGACCGCAAGGGGGTGAAGAACTCCGATCAGGTGGTGTACGGCGTCGACCTCGAGAGCGGCGCGGTGGCCTGGGAGCGCCGCTTCCCCCGCGAGGCCAACTTCGCCAGGGTGGTGGAGGAGGGCATCCTGGTGGGGTGCGACGATGGCGCCCTCTACCTTCTCAAGGCCGACAACGGCGACATCAAGTGGACCCTTCAGCTGGGCGGCAAGGACGAGAAGGTCAACGTCTTCCACGGTACCCTCGACGGCCGCTGGCTGGTCTCGTACCACAACAACGTGTACTGGCTCGTCTCGCGCGACGGGAAGCTCGTCTGGACCTTGCGATAGAGAGGGCATAGCTAGCAGGTAAGTTCTTTTTTCTCTGCCGGAAGTGTCGTTTCCGGCAGGGGTCACGCTCGCCGTCGCCTCGTTCCTCCTTGCCTCTCATCGCGCCCGGATGGGCGTCGGTTGTTCCCTCGACCGACGGGGCCCCGCCCTCGAGGAGGTTGAAGCTACCCTTGTTGCCTCTCCTCTGACTGAGGGAGGGGCCCGTCGCGCTTCCTCGGGGAGCTGGCGCCGCAGCCTCCGGGGTTCCTCCGGTCCCAGCGACAGCCTCTTGAGGAACGCTAACAAGGCGATACCAGGTACCCTCAATCACGGCGAAGTACCCGATGCACCCGCCGCCCCGAGAACGGCGTGCCGGCGGGCGTGGGGGTTGCTGTGGCCGTGGGGGTGCGGGTCGGCGTCCGGGTCGGGGTCGGTGTGGCGGTGGGCGCGGGCGTCGCTGTCA
>Ga0226835_1000136_pt1 | contig 131244 bp, 118 predicted proteins | sample LAC_MetaG_1_FD_163627 | JGI IMG/M metagenome (GOLD analysis project Ga0226835, IMG submission 163627) | Anaerobic ammonium oxidizing microbial communities from anammox membrane bioreactor (MBR) in UC Berkley, California, United States -... | ecosystem: Engineered > Bioreactor > Anaerobic >... | reverse complement strand
CATATGACTTTGTATTAGATACTACAGCTCCAGCTACTCCACTTGGCTTACATTATTGGGATCCAAGTACTAGTTCTGAGCTAGCATGCGGATCTATTGTTCAACCAAAAAGTATATGGCCAGGATGGGATGCTAATACAGAAAGTGATTTCTCTCATTATGAATACACATCATTTGATGTAACTACTTCTGCTCCATTCTGGAGAGTTGGATTAGATGAACAGGTTCTAACCATAAACGAATTTCAACATAGCTGGATCCCACCTATGGATGGAGTTTACGGTTATGCAGTACGTTCGGTAGATGAAGTAGGTAATAAGTCAGACTGGGCTTTGGGTGGTACAGAAACACTTGAAGATAGTTGTCAGTATACGGTTGATAGAGTAAAACCAGTTGCACCTGTAATAGTTTACCCTGGTGAAAATGATGCCTTTAATGTAATGCCTATTCTTAATGATTGGGAACATGAAGAGGAACTATTAGGAATAGACTTTTATAGAGTTGCCTATTTATATGATGACGAACACTCATTCAGTGGTAGTACATGTCCTGGCTTACAACTAGAAATAGATGGAGAGCTTAAAACTGTTAGCGGTTGTAGAGACGTAACAGCATCACAAAGATTCCATGTTCCAGATACTATAGAAGAAGGCGGTGTGAATTTTAAAGTTCAAGCATTTGACTTAGCTGGTAACGAAGGTGAATGGAGTGAATGGCGACATTATTATTACGATATTACTCAGCCATCCTCATCCTTTATTTCACCTGCTGATGGAGCAGTATTCGGCGACAACATAAATCTTGAAGGTGCTTCAGTGGATGTTATTACTTGGGTAGATGAAGTTTATTTAGAATATAGCGAAGCTAATGCAGATAACTGGATTTTATTTGCTACATTGCCAAATACATTAGTTGCTAATCCATATGAATGGAGTTATTCTTGGTCACCTTTAATAGAAGATGGTGTATACGATATTAGAGTAAGGGCAATGGATGCTGCAGGTAATGTTGAAAGCACAGATTATATTTATGATATTATATTTGATACTACTTCCCCATTAAATGTTCCTGTAATTACAGCGCCTACTGCTGAACAGTATTTCAACTCTATTCCAATACTAAATAAATGGACAGCAGTTGTTGATGAGCTAAGTGGTACAAACAGATATCAAGTAGCTTATTTATACGATGATGGACACGTGTTCGGCGGCAGTACATGTCCTGGCGTAGAGATTGAGATCAGTGGAGTACCGACAGCAGTTAGCGGTTGTAGAGATACCTCAAATTTAGAAAGAAATCATACTCCAATACTTTCTGAACAAGGAGGTATAACAATCTGGGTAAGGGCAATTGATAATGCTGAAAACGTAGGTGACTGGAGTGATCCTATCCATTACTATTACGATGCTACTGTGCCTGCTGTTCCAACAAATGGATTGCCACATAATCAGTATAAAAATACAAATGATGGTTGGTACTTTACTTGGAGTGACGTTACTGACTCCGGTTCCCCAATTCATTATGAGTTTATAGCTTCTCAAAATAATTCAGTAGATGAGTATGGGGTTTTAAATTCTGGAGTTTGGTATAACACAAGTAGTAGCCATCCTGAACAGAATCCATTGAATTTACCACAAATACTAACTGTTGGTGCTGCTGAAGGTCAATGGTTCTGGCAAGTTCGCGCAATTGATGAAGCTGGTAATACCAGTAATTGGAGCGAAGTGTGGAATGTAACTATAGATATGACAGATCCTGGTGTTGAAATCACATTACCAACTGATTCTTCACTACTTTCTGGCATTCAAGATATAAGAGGTACGGTACAAGACAGTAATCTTGCAGGTTACTTGATTGCAATTCTTGATACTTCTCTTTCATTAATTGATGGCCCAATTATAGTTACTGACGGTATATCATTTACAGATGCACTATTACTTAACTGGGATACTGAACTGGAAGCTGATGGTGACTATGTGATTGTATTAGCAGCAGCTGACCTAGCATGGAATTGGTCAGTAGACTTTATTACTGTAACCATTGATAATACACCTCCGGTATTAGTATTAGAACCAACAGTAGTAATTAATGAAGGTCAAGTTCTTGGCGAAGGAGACATTTTGGAAGAGGGAGGGAATCCAGAAGATCTACAAATAGTTTGCAATCCAGAGTTAGATTCACTACCTTTATCAGTAGATGAAGACGAGACAATTCCTGTTGAATGTACAATAACAGATGCTGCAGGCAATACTGCAACTCAAACAGTTATGGTAACAATTCTGGACGTTCCTGAAACACCAGAACAGCCTCAGGAAGAAACACCTAGTACTAACCCAGGAACTAATACTGGTAACAACCCTGGAACACAGGCAACAGCTTTAGGAAACGCAGAAGTTTTAGGTACTGATAACGAAGGTGATGTTGAAGGCAATAATCCCGCAAGCTTCCCTGTGGATGAAGATGACTTAACATCTGATGATTTAACAACAAGAAGCTCTGGTAATGTACAAGGTCTTGGTGACTCGCAAACTACTGAAGGTGAAGAAACAAATACAACTTCACCATTATTGGTAATATGCTTAGTTGCTGGTGCTTTATTATTAATCTTATTATTCTTGTTCTTATTCTTAAGAAGAGATAACGAGGAAACGAACTAAGAAAATAAGCTGATATTGATTGAAAAAGCCCCCCGATTATATCGGGGGGCTTCATTTACTTTATTTAAATTTATATTTAAGAGAATAACGCGCAGTATTCACACTGGCCGCATCTTGGATAATCATCACTTCCGAATTCAAGTTTACGAACTCTAGTGACTATATCGTTGATCTTATCTTTTACAATAGCAATGTCATCTTCTGAGATTTGATAATTTACTTTTTTAAACACATTTTTGTCTTTATCTGGCTTTAAAAAGTCTACTTGCACCTCTGATACTATATATTTATCTAGCTTACCTTTTGGCTTAAAGCTTCTGTCAAGGTCTGTTAAAAGTTTATAGAAAATGAGTTGTCTATAAATATTACCTTTAGAATCTTTTGTAGTGCCTTTTATTTGCCCCTCTGTTTTAGGTTCCGATGTTTTATAGTCTACCAATCTTACCTGATTGTTTTCCTTATCTAACCATTCAACTTTATCTATCTTGCCGGTTAATTCGATTGGATCTTGATTAGGTAATTCTAGAAATATTCCTTTACTAAAGAACCCGTATTCTACATCTGCTGGTACCTCTATTAGGTCTTTATATTGTGTAAAATAATTTTTTAGGATCTTCAAACCCTCATCTTTGATTTGTTTGTATTCATCTTCATTTAGTAATTGTCTATCTAAGCTTACTAAGAACATTGCGTTTACAAAGCTTATGTCTTTCTGCTGACTCTTAATTAGATTTCTAAAGTATTGCTCAAAGGCATAGTGAATTGCGGTACCCAATATCAAATTGCTATTAGATTCTTTAGGTGTTTTAATTAGACAGTTGAATTTAAATTTTAAGGGGCATTCTATATACTCATTTAAGGCAGATGCGCTTAATCTGAAGTCTTTAACCAAAGACTTCAAATATTCTTCTTCTGTAATAGAATATGGAGCTAAAATATTGGTATTCAAGTCCTTAACGGTATTAATTTCTATAGTTGGAGTTGCATAATCATCGTGGAATTCAATATATTTTTTATCAAGCTCTGATAAAAATATACTTGGCGAGACCTCCTTTGTAGAGTTACCAGATGGATAAACCTTGGAGTAAGTAATATAGACCTTTTCACGGGCCCTTGTTAATGCAACAAAGAAAAGCCTACGCTCATCTTCCATATCATCAATGTCGATTTTTTCGGTATCATCTTCTTTTGTTAAATTGTAAATGTCAGGAATAAGTTTTAACTTGTCTGCTACCCGGCTATTTCCCCAGTTCTTATCGTAAAACTTAACTATAAATACATATTTATATTCTAAACCTTTAGATTTATGTGCAGTCATAAGGTTTACGCCTTCTTTTTCTAGAATAATATCACTTTCTTGTATGCTTAGTTTATTAGCTTCTATCAAAGTTATATCTTCCAAAACTTCTGACAAAGTCAGATTTTTATTTTGTAAGTTTAGATTTTTAACATAATCAAAAAACGATTGTATTGAGTTTATTATTTCAAGATTGTTTTCTTTTATGAAATAGTCAAGGTATCCACTATCGTTGGCTACTTTAATTAAAAAGTTATAAAAATTATAATTTGCAGAATCTGCTTTCCAGTTAATGATATTATTGGCTAGTTCAACAATTTTGGATTTATGTTCAATATGTGCTTCATCCAGCGCAGCTTCGTCTAACATTAAATCTATAATTGAAATTTTTTTATCTGCCGCTGCTCTAGTTAATTTAAATGCATCTAATCTATTTATACCTAAAAAGTTATAGAACATTATTGTGAATAAAAGCTTATCTCGATTTTTATCTGTAAAATCAACGACTTTTAAAAGGTTAATAAGCTGCAGTATTTCCTGCTGATCTAAAGAGTTTTTACCAGCAGCGAGCTTGATAGGAACACCATTGTTAATAAGGTCTAGGGCAAGATCGCTGCCGTCAGCATGTCTTTTATAAAATACAGCAATATCGTTATAACTAATACCGTTTGCAGCAAGCTCTTTGATCTTTTGTATAATAAAGTTATTTTCATGCTGATAGTGCTCAAATTCGTAAACTTCAGCTAGGTTGTTTGGAATACTCAATCCTGCTTTTAATCTTTTATCTACTCCTTTTAAAATCTTATTGAGTCTTGCTTTATTGTTATCTATTAAGCTAGAAGACAAATCTAAAATATGCTGTGAAGATCTGTAGTTTGTAGTTAAAGAAATTGTAGTTATATTCTCAAACTGTTTTTCAAAAAAAAGCAGATTTTCAACATTTGCACCCTGGAATCTGTAAATCGCTTGATCATCGTCTCCTACTGCAAAGATATTAGGGCTCTTATCAAAGGCAAAAAGCTTTAATAATTCGTTTTGAGAACCATTTGTATCCTGGTATTCATCAACTAAAATATATAAAAACTGCTCTTGGTATTCAGCTAAAAGCTCATCATCTTTTTTAAACTTATCTATTACAAATAAAATCATATCTTCGTAATCGTAAAAACCTTTTTCTAAAAGTACTTTGCTATATTTTTTATAAACCATTGCAAGTTCTAGGTTTTTTTTGTAAAGCTTAAGTTTATCTGTATAGTCTTTTTTAGGCTTACTTGTTCTTGAATTGATGTCTGGATTGGCTTCTAAATCGCTAATAGTTTCCTTACAAATATTTTCCAAAGTTTCTGCAGAAACTCCCTCACGCTTTAAAGCTTGAATGTTATCTAAAATATTTTTTTGATATGCGTATTTATCGTAAAAGGGCACAATTGTAAGTTCTTGTTCGCTTGAAAGTTCATCTAAAATGAGCCTAATAATTTTGATTCTATTAAGGTCATCTAGTTGTGTTAATTCTTTTGCAAAGGAAAAGTTTTCGGGGTGAGATAATATTACTTCGTTGCAGAAGCTGTGAAAGGTATGAATTCGTACATACAAAGCTTCCTTACCTATCAGTTTTAAAAGTCTTTTACGCATTGCTGCTACTCCTGACTCTGTAAATGTTAAGCAAAGAATGTTATTTGCAGCAGCGTCAGTTGTGCTTAGAATATTAGCAATCCTAAACGATAATACCTGTGTTTTACCAGTTCCAGGCCCTGCAACTACAAGTACAGGACCTTCTATAGCGTTAACTGCTTCCTGCTGTGAGGGATTTAGCTTTAGTATCTCTGACTCAAGATTTGCATTCATATTAGAAGATTACCACGAGTATACCCAAAATTGGTACAATTTAATAAGATGAAAATTAAACTTGCTAAACTAGATAATAAAGAATTTAGAGCTTTTGGGATTCTAGCAGTGCTAATGCTTTTAATTGCTTTTATTAATGGTACGCCTTTTCTTTTTGGAGATTCTTTTGGCTACTTTCATGTAGGTAAAGTTTTTACAACACAGGGTGTTTACCCTTCATCTGATGTTCCTGATTATTACCCATATACCGGTCATGCTGTTAGCTATTTTAATGAAGAATATATAACACCCTATAGTGTTGGCCAGGGAATACTGTGGATTCCTTTTTTATTTGTTTCTGCAGTATTTGATAACGGTACAACATTCGATAATTACTACAAAGCTTTTAATGGACATTCCTTGGCAGATGGATTAGCTGTACTCCTTGCTGCCTGTGTAGCAAGTTATTTAGGAATAATATTTACTTATTTATTTTTAAAAGAGCTAGGATTCTCTAAAAGACGCTCTTTTTTTGCTACTTTAATGGTATTTTTGTCACTATATTTGATTAGCTACACGTTTGAGCAGCCCGGATACAGTCACGTGTATGAATTTTTTGCCTACTCCGGGCTGCTTTATTCTCTACTCAAATGCTTATCTACTAAAAGAGCGTTGTTCTTATACATTGCATCCATATTTGCAGGCCTGCTTGTTCTGATAAGAGTTGTTGATGTTGTGCTTATAATTCCAATATTAGCTCTTGCTGTTTACAGAATTAGAAGTAAAAGACCGCTTTTAATAAGCGCTGTTATTTTGACAGTATTTGCTTTGATTTTCTTACTATATAACTATCTTTCTTACGGTAATGCGTTTACAGTGGGTTATAACCTATCTTCAAATCAATCAGGAATTTCATTAGGAATAAATATTTTTAATCTGTTATTTTCAGATACTAGAGGATTATTTATTTGGTCACCATTAATATTATTATCTGTTATAGGATTAGTATGGTATAGCTTAAAATCGAAAACAGCTATATTAATATTCCTGCTACCGTCAATCCTTCTTTTAGCTGTATACAATTTTTGGAGTAATTGGTGGGCAGGTGTATCGGCAGGTCAAAGGTTTTTTATTGTTTTGACTCCTTTATTTGCGCTTGGAATTGCTTATCTTTTAGAAAAAATTAAATATAAATCTGTTATTAAAGCTGCCGTTTTAATAACAACTTTCTATTCTTTAATTGTTGGTGTTTTGTATAGAGTTACACCAATTTTGAGTGTAGCAAATGACTTCCGTTTACCGGAACCAAGCAGAACAACACCGGCTGAGGAAGACTATAGGGTAAGTGATTTGTTTAGATATCATTATAGATTACTAACACAAAGTGGCGGAGTTCAGAATTACTTAAACAACCTAACAGGAAGCCTAAATGGGGGCCGTAGTTTAATACTGTTGACATTAGGCGCAACAGATCCTTTAGTAAAAGTTGAAGCTATTTCGTCACAGGAATATAGAGTGCATTTTATACCTTCAAATACTCAAAAAAATATAACAACAAATACATTTGTTGTATTTGCCTCTGATAACATAGTAAAAAGTTATGTAATCCCAAATATGAATTATAAGTACTATTCTGTTATAGCAATAAAGTGTGATGCGCAACTAAATTGTAATTCTTCGGATATTGATTTGGTAAAAGCTCAAACTGACATTACAGAATTAGAGCTGATAAATGTGTCCTATAATATAAAAATGTATATTTATGGTGAAAGTACTAAGCTTAATTTTATTAACCGTAAGTTGAAGTAAGGTTAGCTTGCCCCATCCCAGTAATACTTTTTTAAATCAACGATCTTTTCCTGTGAGAATTTGATGCCGTCAGCAAGCAGTCTTATTTTTTGCTCCTGCCACCCTCCAAGTGAAAATTTTTCTGCAAGTTTTCCTTCTTTATTAACAACTCTATGGCACGGAATATTTTTATCTTGATTACCCCAAATAGCCCATCCAACTTGTCTGGCATCATTTATACCTGCTAACTTAGCAACTGTACCGTATGTTGTAACTTTCCCGGCTGGAATTCTTTTTACAATCTGTTTAATTTTTTCAAAATTATTCATAAAACTGGCGGTAAAGGATTTTCGACCTTTTGAATAAACATTTCTAGTTTATCACTAAATTCATTTAAGCGGCTTATTTCTATTACTCTTGTTAAATCAATACTTTCGTATCCTATAGCGTGCACACCCCAATTATTTGTAAGTTTTAGATAAACGGCAAGGGCGCCAAGCTCTGTTGCTGGTATTATATCTGATCCTACATTGTCACCAAAGACTAACGTTCTTTCTGCTGGGATCCCGCCTGCAGCTATAGCGTTTTGCCAGTGCTCTTTAGTTTTTTTTACATCAGGTTGTACTACCCAAACCGTAGAAGGATCAAAATAATTGGTAAGGCCAGATTGTTCTAGTTTAAATTTAGTCCATTCATCCGAGGCGTTTGTGACAATACCAATTGGTATCCCTGCTTCTATTAATGTTAAGACCAGCTCTAGAGCACCTTCTTTAAGTACTATTGGTTTTGTATAAAGTTCTTGCATTATAGTCTGTACAAACTCTTGCTGAAGTTCTGCATCTAAAACTGGATATCTTAAACCTAAGTTTTCTAAAGTGAGTGTCCAGAGCGGTAAAGGATTTACATGATGTAATTTTCGAGACTCTAATTGGCACTCCTCAAAGTCTCTTTCTAATTGCTCCAGTGACACATTAAGCAGAACGGCAATTCTTTGCCTAATTGATCCCAAAACTTCTATAAAAACATTATGAGTTTCTAAAAGTGTATCATCTAAGTCAAATAGAACTCGCTGAATACCTAGTCTGGTAAATGAATCTTGCATATTAGCTATTTAATCATAATATTTTAGCAAAAGCTGGAGCCGAGAATCGAACTCGGGACATTCGGTTTACGATACCGATGTTCTACCAACTGAACTACTCCAGCTTAAATAGTCAAGTTGGGTAATTATATCAGAAATTATTCTATACTTTCTCTTTGACAATATTCACACTTTGCTAGTATTATTTTTCGTATCACTTAAGTAAAAATTTAATTGTTTTCACTATGTTTACTCCAAATTTTAATTATACCGATAAACTTGTTTCGTCCCTTGTAAAGCTTGAATCTTTAAGAACTTATTTAGGCTCACTTGATTTGTCTTATCCTATAAGGCATAAGCTTTCAATGAACGCTAAAGCTCAAGATATCTTTCATTTTGGGCATATTTTAGGCTTAGATATGACACTAAAGGATGCCGAAAAAATAGCAGGCGGACTAAGACTAGATTCTTTTAAAGACCAAAATGCATATATATTAAGTAACTTTAGAAATGCCCTTGAATTTAACCGTTCTAATATAGCAGATACATATTCTGAGCTAGATTTTACTGTTTTATTACATGTTAATAAGCTAATAACTTCAAGCTGGCGTGAAAGTTGGGATGCCAGATTTAGAAGTGTTAGCGATGAATTTATAGATAAAGATGAATGGTCAACATTACGCGATGAATCTATTGATGGAGCTCAAGTACAAAATCAAATGATTGAACTTGTAGAATGGTATAAATCGGCCGCCCCATCTATTACGCCAATTGTAAGGATTGGAGTTACTTTATTTAGAATGTTTGAAGTTACACCATATTTTGCTGGAAATACTTTAAGCATTATCGGATTAGCAGACTATTTACTTGTAAAAAATGGTTTTGCTGGAAAAGTTTATTCCTCTTTTGTTAGGAATTTAGATATAAACGGCAATGAGTATAAAGAAGCTTTTGCTGCTTCAAAAAAAGCAAATGACCTAACTTTCTGGTTAGAAACCTTGACACAAAATTTAATAAAAGAGCTTACAGAGATTAAAGAGAATTTAGGTAAGTTTACTGAAGATGAAGAAAAATCTAAAAATCAGCCATTCTTAGATTTGAATAAACGACAACTAAAAGTTTTAAGATATTTGCAAAGTGTTCCAATGATTAAAAGAGAAGATTATTGTCATATGATGGAAGTTTCAACAATGACAGCTTTTAGAGACTTAAACGACCTAGTTCGAAAAAAACTATTAAAAGTGGAAGGTAAAGGTCGAGGAACTAAATATAGATTATCTAGCATGTAATTAATATGGGAACATTAAAAAAGCTTTATATCTTTTTATTTGTGATTATTCTTGGGGTATTGGTTTTACCTCAGTTTAATTTGCAGATCGGTGATACTCAAATCCAATACCCCAATATAGACTTTTCATTTGTGAGCCCAGACTCAACCTTAGGCAATTTTAGGAAAAGTTATGGTTTATACGACTCCAAGTTGTATACAGCTAGTGTAAGTATAGATACAACTTTATCAGCACAGGAACAGGAAAATGAATTCAATCACTTAATTGATGTTATCCAAACAAGAATCGAGCATGCTAACTTATATGATGTTAAAGTTTATGGTCAAAAGCAGGATTCTGAATATTTTATTAAGTTAGAATTTCCTGATTACTATCAAGAAAGTGAAAAGCTAGCTACTCATCTAGTTAGTAAAGGGCAAATCTCTTTTATGAATGATCCTCAGATAACTGAGAATGCAATTATTGATTTATCAGACTCAGATATTGTTGGCCCTATTAAGGCTGTTTTTAACGATACATATGGAAGCTCTTTAGAATTTAAATTTGACGATTCAAAGCTTTTACAATTCTACTCTGCTCTTCAAAATGAAAGAGGCTACTTTTTAATGAATGTGGATGCTTCATTTTTTGCTGTAATTCAAAATCCAAATTATGTTTATAACACTAATCTGCAAACATCTGTCTTTGCTGTGCCGTTTGCAGATATTAAAAGTAGTGTAAATGTTGCTATATATAACAATATTGTGGCAAGCTACTTCTTAACTGAACCATTAGATACACAGATTTTATTAACCGAAACTACTCCATTAATTGTTAAAAGAGACTTTGTACAAGATAAATTAAGCTATATCGGCTTATTTATGCTTGGTTCAGTTATTTTGATTATTGGAGCATACCTAATTAAAAAAGGTATGAATAAGGGTTTTAAGTTTGGACTGATGTTAACTAGCTATATTGTATTGGTAGTATTCTTCTTAAAGATTCAATCCGCTGTGTTATCAGTATCTACGTTACTTGGTTTTGTTTTAGGTCTGATAGTAGCAATATATATAATTTATAGATTGTTAGAAGCAGATGATTCTGATTATAAAAAAGAGTTATCTAACTATACTAACTTAAGCATAGTATTGGGTCTGTGTTTATTTACAATTTTTAGATTAAATCAAAATATCGAAATATTGCTAGATGCTGTAGGTGTGATAATAGCAAGCATAGCTTCTATATTTATTCTAACTCTACTAAACTTTAGATACATTTTATCAATGGACTTTAATATTAATTTAAAGTTAAGAAGAAAGTAATTATGAGAAAAATACAAAGATTTTTACCGGCTTTATTTATTTTATTGGTAGTTATTGGAGCAATGCTGATTTATCAGAATGATTTAGTCAAATATTCTGATTTTGAATCTTCTATTAAAGTTGAATTGACTGGGATTGCTGATTATGAACAAATTTATGCTTCATTAAGTGAAAATCCAAATCTAATTGAAATAGATAGAGTAAATAATGTTGTGTACTATCAAAAAGTTGGGCAAAGTGAAGTACAAACAGAGGTATCATCCAAGCTTGAGGAATTTTCGGGTGTAACTGCTGTCTACTCTCAGACTTACTTTTCTATAAGCAAATTAGAAGCATTTAGCAAAACCTGGCTCTCTTTTGTTTTGATAGCTCTTGTATTTTTAGGCTCAACTTATGTACTTAAAACGAGATTTTATAGATGGAGTTTGAAAACCTATTTAGTTATATATAGTGTGCTTACAATAATCTTTGCAGGAACTGCTGTGCTTTTGACAGGGTTAATTTCAGCAGTATCACTAATTTATAAGGTTGGCTATTTAGAATTATTTTCATTTTACTTTACTGTATTTATATTGGCTTTACTGGTATGGCAAAACCTTTCAGATAAGACGTTAGAAGAGTTAAAATCAGATGTTTTATTGAAATTAAATAATCAAGTTTTTAAACTATTGCAAATTACCCTTCCAATAGTTGTTTTGCTTGCTTTTGGTCTGGGTCCAAAGATTGTTATTCCTGTAGTAATAATAATTGTATCGTTAGTTCTTATCTACTTAGCTTATTATGCAATTTTTACTACTTTACAGTTTCTTAATTTGAAACCTAATATAAGTTTGCCTAAAGTATCCTTGCCATCAAGAAAACCTAAACTAGTAAAGCCTGCTAAGACTAAAAAGGCTAAAAAAAGTAATAAATCCAAAAACAGGAAGAAATAATCGCTCCGTGTTAAAATTTCAGAGTTATTAATACTATTGTATGAACTTATCTTTAGGGATTGTAGGCCTTCCCAATGTTGGAAAATCAACATTATTTAACGCTTTAACAAAGCAGAATGTTTTAGCTGCTAACTACCCTTTCGCTACTATTGATCCGAATGTAGGAATTGTTCCTGTTCATGATGAGCGGCTGTATAAGATTGTGGAGCTCTCAAGGCCGGCAAAAGTAACGCCAGCTGTTGTTGAGTTTGTTGATATTGCCGGCCTTGTAAAAGGCGCTGCACAAGGAGAAGGACTAGGAAATAAGTTTTTGAGTAACATTAAGGAAGTTTCTGCTATTGTGCACTTGGTAAGAGTGTTTAAAAATGCAAATATAACGCATGTTGAAAATAGTGTTGATGCAAAGCGTGATATTGAACTTATCAATACTGAGCTCATTTTGAAGGATACGGAAACAGTGGAAAATAGGATTAATGCTGTTAAAAGTAAGGCTAGATTCGACAAAGATTCATCTGAACAGCTTGAGTACTTAACAAATTTATTAAATCACTTAAATACTAGCACGTTAGCTTCTGATTTTACACAGACAGCATCAGAAAATACACTGTCAGAGCGTAAATCATTGTTTTTACTAACTGATAAGCCTGTAATCTATTTAGTAAATACTGATGATTTATCTGGAAGTGACACTACAGATACAATAAAAGAGATAGTAGGCGATAAAACGATAATTGCTATGGACGTAAAAACTGAAAGTGAGTTAGCTTCAATGTCAGATGAAGAGCGTGAGTTATTTATGCAGGAATTAGGTATAACAGAAACTGGCTTAGATAAACTTACAAGAGAAGCATATAAGCTTTTAGGTTTAATATCTTTCTTTACAGAAGGGCCATCGGAAGTCCGAGCTTGGACAATTAAGAAAGGATCTACGGCTCCTGAAGCAGCAGCGGCAATTCATACAGATTTTCAAAAAAGATTCATTGCCGCCGAGGTATGCCAATATAATGACTTTATAGAAGCTGGTAACTGGTTAAAAGCAAAAGAGAATGGAAAGGTTAGGTTGGAAGGCAAAGGTTATGTGGTGCAGGATGGGGATATTATGATAATAAAACACAACGCTTAAGAAAGCGTGTATATGTTTTATCCGGTCCAAGCAAGTTGGAATTGTCTAAAACTATATACACGCTTTAATAAATTATTATTATCTTCTACTTCTCTGTTGCGGTGATAAGGGCGGTAATGTCTATTTTTTTCATATCCAATAAAGCCTCCATTGCACGCTTACCTTTTTCTTTATCTTCCTGATAAATAAGCTCATTTATTTGCTTAGGAACTATTTGCCAGCTTACTCCGTACTTATCTTTACACCATCCGCATGCTTCTGCTTCTGGTACAGCAGATAATTTTTCCCAGTAGTAATCTACTTCTGCTTGATCTTCACACTCCACAACAAAAGATACTCCTTCAGTAAAATTGAAGTCATGCTGACGTCCGCTATCCATTGCTGCAACCCAGGTATTTAGTATTTTAAAATCAGTGAACATTATATTTCCTTCTTTATCAGGTTCCATTCCTGCTGGATATCGTGTTAATGTTCCGCGCGCGCTATCTTTAAAGACTGAGATATAAAAATTACTTGCTTCTTCGGCTTTGCCGTTGTTATCTCCAGCAAAAAGAAGTGAAGGTACAATTACAGGTCGCGCTTCTCCTTCCGGGTTTGTTAATATTAATTGCCAAGACACTCCATATTTATCTTGTATCCAGCCATACCACTTACTAAAAGGGTATTTACCAAGCGGCATTAATACCTTGCCTCCCTCAGATAATTTACCCCAAAGCTGATCTAGTTTACTACGAGAATCTCCTGCATTAACGTCATTTTTTGGATCAAAATTTACAATAAAAGAGATCGATGGATTGACTTTAAAAAAGGGCCCTCCATTAAGCGTTTGAAATCTTTGTCCTGCAATAGAAAAGTCAACAGTTATTATACTGCCAATTGGCTTATTAGATGGAGTTTCGGCGTTGTAGTAGTTTATTTCTCCAAGCTCTGCGTTTTCAAAAATATTAACATAAAAACGCGCCGCTTCTTCAGCTTCGTTGTCCATCCATAACTCTACGATTAGACCGTTGTTATTCATTTTTTAGTTTTTAACAAATAAAACAATACATCTTTGAAGGAAAATATCCCCCAAACTGCATTAACAACCATAAATGGTACTGAATTAGTGCTAGCAGCATAAACAAATAAACATATACTGCTAATTGTGTTCATCAGATCATAGATAGGAGAACTATTTTTGAGTTTATTAACCTGGTTTAATAAAAATGCTGTAAGAACTACTGTTGATCCTACAACTCCTATGATTGTGTAAACGTCCATATTTGTATAGTTGTAAAAAGCTAAGTACAATATAGTATATAAAATTTATTAGGAAATTGGCAATGGACTCTATTACAGTTAATTCGGTTAGAATTACTAAACCTAACAAACTTTTATACTTAAATCCCGCTATTTCAAAGTTAGAAGTGATTGAATACTACGAAACTGTTTCAAAGCATTTTATTAATGAGTTAAGTGGCAGGCCGATTAGCATGGTTAGAGCACCAGAGGGTGCTAAAGGTCATAACTTTTATCAAAAGCATCCTACAGAATCTTTTCCTGAATATATTGAGCGTGTTGTTATTAAAGAAAAGAGCAAGGACGGGGTTTATATTACAATTGATGGGCTTAACGACATTACATACTTAGTTAATATTGGTGTTTTAGAATTTCATATATGGGGAAGCAAGATTGATGATATCGAACATCCCGATAGAATAGTTTTAGACTTAGATCCATCTGTTACAAATGAGAATGTGGTAGATGACTTAAGAGAGTTAAGTCTATCTGTAAAAGAATTATTTGAGTCGAATGGTTATAAGCCATTAATTAAAACTTCTGGCTCAAAAGGTTTTCATATTTATGCTGATGTTAAAGAGTTTGATTACTCATGGGATGAACTTAAAGTTGTTGCTAAAACTATTGCCGAAAAAATGGTTAAGCAAAATCCTAAAAAGTATACTATTGAATTTAATAAAAAAGATCGAGGAACAAAAATATTTATTGATTATTTAAGAAATCAAAGGGGCGCGACCATGGTCGCGCCCTATTCTCTACGTAGTAAAGAAGGCGCCTGTATATCATTTCCTTTTGCGTGGGATAAGCTAAAAAATATAACTCCTACATTTTTCACAATAAAAAACTATCAGAGATACTTATAATGTCTGAAACGTTATTATAAAATACTTAGTATTAGGTTTTTTATATGGGCGACATATCAATTTTAAGAATAAGAATTAACTACTCTGATTTAGAGGTTTTTACCTTAGTGTTTTTACAAGTTCACGTTATATATCCGCTTATTTTAATTGCTGTATTATTCTTGCTTAAGAATTTTATTTTCTGGTTTTTATCTTTCTTTAATAGAAATTCTATTTTTTCATATTTAAGAATTCTGATAAATAAAATCAGACGGGCAAGGTATTGGGGAATTATTTATGACAGTAAACGATTATCACCTGTAAGGTTTGCTAGAGTTAAGTTAATAAAATTTGAAAAGCAAGGTGAAAAAGTAGTTAAAAAAATAGTTGGAACAACGATTTCTGATTATTTAGGAAGGTACTATTTTAACTATAAAGGTGAGTATAAAAATCTCTTTTTAGAGGTAAATTCATTTGGATACAAGAGATTTTATAAAGAAATAGACACTTTAAAGCATATCGAACTTAATAATGAAATTATATTTGATGCTGCATTAGTTAAATCAAAACAAGGTTTTAACCTTTCTAAATTCGCATACTTTGTTAACTTTATATTTGTAGTTTTAACGTTATTTTTAGCTGGTCTTGGCCTGATAGTGAGTATTTACTATCAGCTGTCTTCAATTAGAGCTGAAGCCTTTATATTCACTGCTATTTATGTATTTATATTATATATCAATATTACAAATCTACTTAAGAGGTTCACACTTAAAAAGCTCGAGGTACTAGAATCTTTATTAATGCATAAAATCCCTGGTGCAGTAGTTAGACTGTACGATAAAAAAAATAATCTACACTTTGCAGTAACAAATAAAGACGGTTATGTTTTGCTTGATTGGGAACCTGGTGCCCATCAGATTATTGTTACAAAGCGTGGATATCAAATATTGGATGATAATACAGGTACTGAAGATAAAAAAACATGGCTTACTCATACAAAACATGTTAGACTAAAACGTAAGTTTAAAAATCATACTGTATCTACTACAGATAAAGATATAAAGATTAAGCCCGTTTCTTCTTTAAATAACCCTTTTACTGCTTAATTACCCTTAATTAGGTATACGTGTTATATAATGTTTATTATGTTTGAACCTATACCTTCAAAATATAGACCAGAAACTTTAGATGAATTTATTGGTCAAAAGCATTTAGCAGCTAACGGAATGCCTATTAGAAACTTTATTGAAAGTGGTAATATCCCTTCAATGATCTTTTGGGGGCCTCCTGGAACAGGTAAAACTACTTTAGCTAATATCATTTCTAAAAGTGTAAATGCAAATTTCCATAAACTTTCGGCAGTGATGAGTGGAAAATCTACTTTAATGGAGATTATTGGAGAAGCTGTGGCTGAAACTAAGGATAATAAACTGTTCGAGCCTAAAAAAACTGTATTATTTTTAGATGAAATTCACAGGTGGAACAAATCTCAGCAAGATGCTCTACTGCCTTATGTAGAAAAAGGAACAATTATTTTGATTGGTGCTACAACAGAAAATCCATCTTTCTCATTAAATCCTGCCTTATTATCGCGAACGAGGGTTTTCACTTTTACAAAACATACAGCGGAAGATGTTAAGCAATATTTAGAATATTTATTGAAACGAGTTAAAAGTGAAAACCCTTCATTAGACTACGAAAAAGACGTTATTGATTTAATTGCTAAAGCTTCTGATGGCGATTTACGAACTGCTGGCAATATTGTAGAAACTGCAATTTACTTAAGTGATGGTAAGAAAATCACTAAAGACACCCTTAAAAATGCTTTAGAAAATTTTTTACAATACGAAAAAACAGGTGAAGATCACTTTAACATTATATCAGCGGTTCATAAATCGCTTAGAGACTCAGATGCTACTGCAGGAGTTTATTGGATTGTTAGAATGCTTCAGGCAGGAGATGATCCGTTATACATTGCGCGAAGGTTATTAAGATTTGCATCTGAGGATATTGGAAATGCTGATACAAACGCAGTAGTGTTAGCAAATACAGTATTTGAATCGTGCCAAAAACTTGGACGTCCTGAATGCGATATCTTTTTAGTACAACTTGCTGAATATCTAGCTAACGCGCCTAAAAATAATTCAGCTTATGTGGCATTAGGCTTAGCTCAAAAAGATATCGCTGATTTCGGCTCATTGCCTGTACCTCTTCATATTAGAAATGCAGTAACTAATTTAATGAAAGACTTAGGCTATGGAAAAGATTATAAATATGCGCATAATTATAAAAATGCTAAAGTCAATCAAGACCATCTGCCAAAAGAATTAAAAGGAAGAAATTATTTTGCTGCTAAAGATAGACCTGAAGATAAAGACATTTGAAACTTTAAGCTTTCGATTTCTTTGTTAACTTCTTCAGTATAGTTACCGCCTGTCTCACTTAGGAGTTTATCAATATATTCGTTAAAATGTTTTTTAAAAACTTCTGAAACTGTCTGCTCTGCTACTTTTGTTCTGAAAGTACTTTGAAAAAGTCCTGGAGTTGTTACACTTTTTTTAAGTTCTTCAATAACTGCAGGGTCGACTCGTTTAATAACAGTTGTGAAAGTACTTACTGAAACTATCTTTAAAGCATCTTCAATAAATTGTTCACCTTCTTTAATTAGCTCTGCTAATTTAGTTATTTTCTGTCTAGCCTCTTCTGCAAATGGATATTGTCCTATATTTACCATAATTAAAAGAATATTCTGAATAGTTCACCTATACCAGTGATTGGGTTTAACAGTGCTTCACCAAATAGTTTTCCTGTTTCAACAGCTGCATCACCCAGCGTTGCACCAAGAAGTTCTTTGTTTAATTCTTCTGAACTTTTAGTTCCTCTTTCTAGTGTTTTTTCACCTTCCATATGATATTGCTAATATTTTTTCAACATTTTAAAATGAAAATAAACAAAATTCAAATATGGATAATATAAACTCAAAGCAAATTGTTTTAAATGGTCTTCTAATAAATTACTATCTCAATAATATTGAAGATTCCAAAAAAACTATAATATTTATTCATGGCTGGTTAAGTGAATCGCGAGTTTGGTTTCATTTAATGCACGCTTTAACTAAAGCTAGCTATAAGTGTTTTGCAATAGATTTACCAGGTTTTGGGCAATCTCAAGTTCCCGAAAGTTCCGTAGATAATACCTTTTATGCAGATATTATTGACCAATTTGTAAAAAAGCTGAATTTAAGCAATGTTGTACTAGTTGGGCATTCAAATGGAGGTGCAGTGTGTGTTAAATATTTAAATAAAGATTCTGCAAACGTAGTACAGCTTATTCTGATAGATTCAGCAGGCATTCGTGAGCAAACAACAACTAAGAGGATTAAAAGATTTATTGCAGAAATTGTAAGGCCAATATTTAAATTTAGCTTATTAAAGCCGCTTAGAAATAAAATATATAGAGTTATGGGGTCTGAGGACTATATAAATTCAGAATACTTGCATGATACTTACAAAAACGTGGTAAATGAAGATATCTCTGACTTATTTATTAACGTAAAAGTACCAACACTTATTATTTGGGGGGAAAATGACGGTGCGACCCCTCTAAGGTACGCAGATTTTATACATAGCAGTATTGAGGGGTCGCAGCTAGTAGTTCTTGATACTGGCCACTTCCCTTTTCAAGAAAAGCCGAGCGAGGTAATTAATGAAATTATTACTTTTATAAAATGAATATATTCGAAGACAGCATTAATCTATTAAAAGGTTCAGCCTTTACAGAGATTACTGTTAACGATACTTTTATTTTTTTAGAAAGCCCTGCAATTTTTAGCGAATATATTGTTCCTTTGACTTGGTTAGATAAATTTGATACTCAAACAGCTCATGAGCTTTTTCTAAAAGAAAGTGAAGAAGAAAAAAATATTTCATACTACATAAGACATACTTTACAAAGTGAATATAGCGGTTATCTAAAGAGTTTAAAACTTTCGCATGATTATACTGATTCGTATATGGTAAATGAGCTCAAGACTTTAACTAAGCTTGATGATAAAGGAACTACTTTATTAGAAGTGACTGAAAATACTTTTGAAGAATACAAGGCTATTGCACTTGATATTTTCAATACATGGGTTAATGAAGAAGACTATGTAAATCATTTTCATAATTTAGCAATAAATCAACAATCGGAAACTAAAAACTTTAAAGACTTTTGTCTTACTCTTAATGATACTATTGTCAGTATTGCTTCTGTAGTGTGGGATACAGAAATGAATTTGGCATATATTCATAATGCAGGCACATTAATTGATTTTAGAAAAAATGGATATTTTACAATAATTAACGGTTACTTAGCTAATTATCTTTTCAACTTAGGAATTACTAGAATTTATGCTATCGTTGAAAAAGATTCGGATTCACAGAATATTTATAGACGATTAAATTTTAAAGAACAAGATACTTATTATTCTTATAGTTAAGACCACTAAATGAAATTTCTGCCTCATAAGATACTTTTATATCACTTTTATATTTTTCAATTAGAAGAATATGACTCCGCTAGGTTTATTAAAGCCATTATCGCAAAAGGACTATTCCCACCTGCTGACTTAAGAAAGAAAGCAAAGCTAACATCAAAAGCTCTGTTATTGATTGGCTTAACACTTCTTCAGCAAATACTGATTACTCTACTGTTAGCTTTGCTTTTGTACACTGTATTTAATAATCTGCTTGTTTTGATACTAACTTCAGCAATTGTTATATATATATTTATTGTTTTGTCATTTATTTTTCTTATTCAGGCAAAAGATCTTTTATGGCCATTAGACTATTTTGTAAAGGTAAGAATGATTAATCAGGCTAAGAAAAAACTAAAGATACTGCCTAACTTAAAAATAATAGGGATTACAGGCAGTTATGGAAAAACCACAATGAAAGAAACAGTTTATACATTTTTAAATGAGGAATTTAAAGTTGTTAAAACAGAAGGCAACAATAATACGCCGTTAGGAATTGCTAGAACAATACTAAATAAAGTCGATGATACTACTGAAATATTTATTGTTGAAATGGGTGAATATATAAAAGGTGATGTTAAAGCTTTGTGTGAAATTGCTACACCTGATATTTCAATAATAAGCGGTATTAACGAAGCTCATTTAGAGCGTTACAAAACAATGGAAAACGCTATTTCTACTAAATTTGAAATTGTTGAATATGCAAAGCCCAATGCATTTGTTCTGCTTAATGCTGATGATGAATTAACCCTTGATAATTACAATAAATATATTACTAATCACAAATCTGAATGGTTTACTGCTAAAAATAATAAGTTAAGCGAATACAGTACTACAAATTATGAATTCGATCAGAATGGCAAAGGGCAGGAGTTTAATTTATTACATAAAGGTAATGATCTAGGTAAAATTAAAGTTCCAGTATTAGGCGAATATATAATAGGAAATATTATTGCAGGATTTATTGTAGGTAAGTTTTTAGGTATTGCAGATTCCAAATTAAGATTTGCAGCTTCAATGATAAAGCCTGTTGAACATAGATTAGAGCCTATTTACAATAAATCCTCTGATATTTTAGTAATTGACGACACATACAATGGCAATTCAGATGGTATTAAAGAAGGAATAAGACTATTATCTAAATTTAAAAATCGAAGAAAAGTTTATGTTACACCGGGTTTAGTAGAAACTGGCGACCTTGCTGAGAGCATTCATTTACAAATTGGAGCTGACCTAAGCAAGGTCGCCGATCTTGTAATTCTAGTCAAAAACAGCGTAACACCTTTTATTTTTAAAGGACTTGTTGATAACGGTTTTACTGAAGATAAAATAATCTGGTACGACAACTCTAAGAGTGTGTGGGAAGATCTTAATAAAAACGTAGTAAAAGGTGATGTTGTATTGTTGCAAAACGACTGGAGTGATAACTACGTGTAGACTGTCTACCACTAAGTACTAGATTTTATGTGATAGAATTTTAATAGTACTTGTTTCAAACAAATTATGAATATTGCAGTTTTCTTTGGAGGAAAAAACACTGAACACGATGTATCAATCATTACAGGTCAGTTAATAATTTCTGGACTTAAAAAGATTGGGCACACTGTTTACCCGGTATATATTGCTAAAGATGGTAAATGGTACATTGATGAAAGAATGGATAATGTAGAATTTTTCAAACCATTCAACTCGAAAGGTTTAGGAGAGTTCAATTTAAATATGTCTCAGAATCTTGATGGTTCATTGACAATAAAGACATCTGGACTCTTTCCAAAAACATACAAAATAGATTTAGCTTTTCCCGCAATCCACGGAAAAAATGGTGAAGATGGAACTATACAAGGCATGTTTGAAATGCTTAATATCCCTTACGTAGGCTGTGGAGTGGTTGCAAGTGGTATTGCTATGGATAAGGTGTTAACAAAGCTTTTTTATCAGCGATTTAACTTTCCTACAACCAAATTTGTGCACTTTACAACACAGGAATGGCAGGAAAAGAAAGATAGTTTATTAAAAGAGATTAATAATACTCTAACCTGGCCTGTATTTGTAAAACCAGCAAGGTTGGGCTCGTCAATTGGTATGACTAAAGTGAAGTCTGAAGATGATTTAGAGTTTGCTATTGAAGTTGCACTTCATTACGATAATAAAGTTTTAGTTGAAGAAAGTGTTGAAGATCTAATGGATGTCACTGTCTGTTTAATAGGTAATCAGAATCCCAGATATTCTTTAATTCAGGAATCAGCTTTCTCAAGTGATTTTTTCTCGTATGAAGATAAGTATTTAAATGAAGGTGGAGCCCAATTAGGCAATGCTGAAAAAAGTATAGTGATACCGGCAAGATTAGATGAAAAAACTACTCAAGAAATTCGAGAAATGGCCTCTGAAATATATATGCTGATGGGTATGTCTGGAATTGCACGGGTTGATTTTTTATATAACAAAACATATAAAAAGTTCTATGCAAATGAGATTAATACCCTACCGGGAACACTCTACTATCATTTGTGGAAAAAAAGCGGAATTGAGCTAGATGATCTGCTTAAGATGCTAGTAGACTTTGCTTTAGAAAAGAAAAAAGAAGACGATAAACTAACCTATACATTTGAATCTACTATTCTAAAATCAGCGAATTCAAACAAACTTCAGCTTAAAGGCAGGCAAAACTCTTCCAAAGGCTAATAACGCCTTGATTTATTTGTACACCTATATATACTAGATACTAGCTATTATTATTTTATTTACCTTTTATATATGAAGTCATTGATTGAGAAGATTAATGCAAACCCGAAAGCAGCCATTTTGACAGCAATAATAGGTGTTTTTGTAGTTTCAACTGCAGTGATCTTAATATTGATAGTGTCTTTAGACAATTCGATTAAAAATCCGGATTCTGTTGTTACACCGGAGGAAAAACGACAAGTTCTATCGGGGATTATCAAAAACAACACAAAGGAAGCAATTAAAGACCCTGTTACGCCAAATGCTCCGACTAATCCAACTACTGGCGGAAATCAGGCCACAGATCCTCAAGTTCCAGTAGTTCCTCAACCTATACCAGTAGAACCGGTTGTTCCTGTTGCACCAGATCCAAAGGATTTACCCATAGTTCCAGATCTAAACGAGTATAATTATAGAGTAACTACAACGACTACTCAAAAAGGACCGTCATCAGAACTATGTAAAGCTATTACACTTTGGCATGGAGGTGGTTATATGACAGAAGACCCTTCTGCTGATTTTTTAAAAAGAGAATATCACGACTACTTTGAAAGATATCAAAGTTATAGTAAAGGTTCAGTATACGAGGGAGAAGAGTCTAACTTATCTGCATTTTACATCAATAAGTGGGGCAGAAAAGAGGCTTCTTACACTGATTATCTAAATGGGTCTTATGCCGTAAGCAATGTTTACAACCCATATCCTGAATATGATGCTTTAAGTGATGTTAGAACAACAGAAGACGACAATCTATCTGACTATACGATTGATGATTACTTTGGAGAAAACACAGAAATAATTAATGTAACTATAGATTCAAAGGGTAATAAAATATATACAATTGTTTCAACATTCCAAACACACTGTAGTGTAAATTATAATCCTCATTTAAAGTTACCTGGCATTGAACCATTAGTTCCCTCAACTATATATATTGTTCGAACTGTAAATGAGAAAGGTTTTGAAGTTACCAAAACTGAACGGTACTTAGATGAAATTAATGCTCAAAGCCTAGTCGATGTTACAATTTCTGAAACTGTAAGATCATTAGTGGATTATGAAAATATAAAAGATGTCTTTGAATTAGATAGTGATGTTGAAATAGTTACTAGGGATAGAAGACAGTTGCTACCTATTTTAAATACTTACGATGAGCTAGCTAGACAAGTAAACTACCTAGTAAATAGAAATCAGAACATTATACTTCCTGTAAAAGATAATACTTTAGCAAGTTTATATGTAGCAGATTACAGACCTGAAAATTATGAGGATTTCTATTACTATCTAAAAGATATCGAGTTCTACCCTGATACAGAATGGGGAAGATTTCTTTTTGATAGAACAATGGAAAGATTTTCGTACGATTCTAAGATAGTTTATACTGCAACAGCTTATGGCCTAGATGGATATTATCTATATCTTGATAAGTTTGAAGATGGAGTTTCGGCTGATTCAGTAATTTCAGAAATTTTAGGTTTCCAGTCAACTACGACCCAAGTTACTGATGGACTTGTATCCTTTGATTCTCTTGAAGATCCAATTATCGCAAAAAGGATAGAGAAATATTTTGAATATAATTATCCTATACCATCTTACCCTGTTTCTTACAGTGATTATAATTATCAAAGTACGAGTGTATTCTATGTATTTGAATATCGAGGTGATATATACAGATTAACATCTCATACTGCTGCTAAGCATGCGTACCTTACAGGTTTAGTTAAATTGGTAGATATAAACTTAGAACCATATCCTCAAACGTTGGGTGAAATTATTACTACAGTCTTTAAGTACTATAATAATTACTTAAATATAATGGGTTGGCCAACTAGCTATCCGGAAAAGTATCCGATAAGCTACGGAGTTATTGAAGTCTAAATGAGAATTTGGATTGTCTTTTGAGATAAAAGTTTAGGAGGGGGCACCCGAAAGGTGCCCCCTTTGCTATCTTTCTAGTTCAGTTACTATATCTCTAAGTTCTGCAGCTTTTTCAAATTCCAGCATATCTGCGTACAACTGCATTTGAAACTTGATTTCTTTTAAGAATTTTTTCTGTTCAGATTTATTCATAGCTTTAAAGCTTTCGGCTTTTGCCAATAAGTTTTGTTCTTCAGCAGCTTCCTGCTCTGATTCGCTGCCCCCGGCAAAAGCCGAAAGCTGATCCTTAATCTCTTTTACGACTGTTGTAGGAGTAATTCCATGCTCTTTATTAAACTTATCTTGAATTGCTCTTCTGCGTCTAGTTTCATCAATTGCAAATTTCATAGAATCAGTAATTTTATCAGCATACATTATTACTCTGCCTTCAGAGTGTCTGGCTGCTCTACCTATTACCTGAATTAAACTAGTCTGAGATCTTAAAAAACCTTCTTTATCGGCATCTAAAATTGCTACTAACGATACTTCTGGCAAATCTAAGCCCTCTCTTAAAAGGTTAATACCAACAAGCACATCGTACTGTCCTAATCTTAATTCCTTTAATATCTTTACTCTTTCCAAAGAATCTATATCTGAATGCAAGTATTTTGCCTTAATGCCTTTTTCAGTAAGATAGTCAGATAGTTCTTCTGACATTCTTTTTGTTAAAGTTGTAACTAGAACCCTTTGCTTTCTTTTAATGGTCGCCTGAATTTCATCTATTAAGTTTGGAACCTGTGGCTGAGTCCAATCTGATGCGTTATATAAAGGCATATCTGTATAGCCGTTTTTTTCTAAATCTTTTTTGAGGTTAGAAAATGTCTCGGGCAATGAAGGACGAACTTCTACAATAGGGTCAAGAAGCCCTGTTGGTCTAATAATTTGATAAACAATTCCTTTGTAGTCTTTTGGTAAAATTGCCATGCTTTAATTTTAGCACTGCATGGATAATTAGCGTAGTTTACTTTCTTGCCTTTTTAAGGGCTCTAAACTTACTTTCAGAATCTTTAAATACCCGACTCCCTACAGTATCAAGCTGACCCTGGTATTTGCCAAGGTAAGGTTTATCTGCTTTTTGGTCCATGTAACAGAATACAAATTGGCAGATCCTTCTGTTCTTTTCTAAAACTATAGGTAAGGAATTCGCGTTGTATAGCTCTAAAGTAACTTTTCCTTTAAATCCTGGATCTACCCATCCAGCGTTTTGAATAAATAATCCCATTCTGCCAATAGAGCTTCTACCCTCTACAAAGGCGGTAATATTATCCGGAAGTTCAATATATTCAACCGTAGTAGCTAGTACAAAGCTATGAGAAGGTATTGCTATTTTATCTTTAACGATCTTTCTATACTTAATTTCTTCGCTCATACTTATTGTCGACATCTCTGAGTTGTCAATTTCTAAGAAGGTATCACCTAGTCTGCAGTCAATAGATGCAGGCTGAATTGATTCGTCAGTTAAAGGATCAACTACTAATTCACCACTTTTTATTAACCTTTTTAAAGTTTTGTCTGAAATTATCATATATGTTTAGTTAATTATGTACGTTCTGAAAACTGTTGTCTAGAGTTGTAATCTGGTGCCGAGATATCTTCAGTCATTCCTACCAAAAATGGATCAGAGTTCTGTATAAGTGTAAGCATATCGTGTGCCATATCTCTATTAGAAATATCGTTACCAGTTGTAGAGCGTTGGTCTGTAAAGTAATCCAATTGTGTAGGTGGTCCGCTTAAGTGCATTCGCGTTTGATGTCCTAGTGGAAGCAGTTTTCTAATTACAGTTAGATCTTTATTAGGAAATCTTGCCGCTAAATATTTATAGAATTCCATTAACTTTTGATAATATGCATTGGCATCAGCTTCCCATTGACCCTGTAAGTGCTGTAAACCTTCAGTTTTAATAATTTTTGAACTTGTATTAAAGCCATTCGCGATCATAGCCTCATAGTCTACTTGGTCATTTTCGTTATAATCAAAATTTAGCAAGTATCCAATATCTTGTCTACCTAACGCTCTGTGTCGATTAAAGTCTCTTAATTGGGCTAATGCGGTATTAAGTACAAATAATTTATCACCTCTAATATCACCTAGATTACCCATCTTTTCATGTCGAGTATGATTTTGGAATATAATTGAACCTATCTCTCTTTTTGCTTGATCATCTAATGTGGCCAACCAACTTAATACTGTTGATTCTTTAAGATTAGGATATGCGGTGCAAATGTACTGCATTGCTACTAAAGCGCCACTTGGGGCGCCGTCAATAAGGGTTACTTCTGTTTGCCTTGCATAATCCACGGTGTTAGGGACGGCGCCCTCCAATAACTCATTAAATGCTGGCATTGCTTCCAAATATGCTCTTAAATTACTTACGTTTTCTCTTATTGTAAGTGTAGGATCAGTATATTTTATTAATGGTTCAAGATTCGCATTTACATCTTGCCCCTCTTCTGTTTCTGAAAGTGAAAGTGCAAATCTAAGTTGCTCTGCTAACTCTACATATTCCTGCTCGCCAGTTTCTTGCATTATTTTTATATAGTTATTGAAGATTCTTTGATTACCTAATAGGCACATAGAAGTAGTTGCGCCCATAGGAATCCAACTTCTTACTACATCTAACACTCTGGCTTTTATAGTATTGTCTTCTAATGGTTCATCTTCTGGATTGCCTGCAAACTGCTGTAGGTAACCCTGCTCAATTAATTGGTACCACTTAACGTAATTACCTTCAGCCATTGCTAATAGCTCATAATATTGCTCAATAATATGCTCTTTATCCGCTTCAGATTCTGCAGGAATTACCGAAAAATCCATTAAATCTTCAATCCGCGGAAAATTCATCTTATTGAATTTTATATATCTGCTTGAAGATTCCTGTCCATCGCCATACCATAGATGATGGAAAATCCAGTATGCCTGCTCTAGCGATATATTATTAAAGAATAGAAATACTGGAATCATTCCCAGGATAGATTGATGTCCATAATCTAGTCCAAATTCCTTAATCTTTCTTGCAGCAGCAACAGGATCCATTTGTACAAGCTCCAATACTTCATCAAAGATCTCTTCATAGCTTTTTCTAGTTCTAGAGGTTCTGGCGCCGCTCCAGGCGGGAAAAATATGCTTATCTATTCCTCCTTCTGATTTCGGTTCACTAAATGGAAAGAATGAGACAATCGGTTTTGTAGGATCTAGTCTTTTAACCTGATATAGCAAGTTGTGCAGTTTACCGTCAACTTCTCTTGTTACAACATCGATAGAAAATTTAGGAGGGTGTTGTACTTCAGCTTCTGATTCTACAGATTCTGGCCGTGTTTTAGATATTTCTTGATTCTGATCTAAAGACATTCAACAAAGCTGAAAGTTATTAGTTTATTCTAAAGCTCGAGTTGAAAAACTGTCAAATATAGTTCTTAAAATCGTTATCCTGTTGTAAAATATTTATGTAGGTATTTTAACTTTTACAGTCTTTCTATGAAGTACCTCTTTACTGCCCCAGGCCTCTCGGCTCCTACTTACGAAACATTAGAAGAACATACATATAAAGCTTTTGGAAAAATCGAAAGATTAGTTCCGCAGAATGGTGATGGTGAAGCTACCCTAAGGATTTCAGTAGCAAAAGAGGGTGATGAATTTGTAGTAACGGGCGAATTATCTGTTTTAGGAGGGTGTGTGAGCAAAGAAAAAAATAGAGACCTACGGAGAGCAATAGATAAACTCTCACACGAAATACGTGCACTTATAGTTAAAAATAAGACTAAAAGAAGATTAAATAAAATGACTGATAAAATCCGTAATTTAAGAGATCAACTTTTGAATAGAAATATCGAATAATCCTATTGTATAAGCCCTCTGATTTTATTAAAATCATTATTAAGTATTAATTTATATATTATAAATCCGTCATGAAAAGACTAGTAAGTAAAGTAGTTGCTGCAGGAGCTACTATTGTAGGTTCATCAATCGCTTTTGCCAGCACAGTAGCTGCTCAAAGATATACATATGATTACACTAATGATGCAACTGAAGCAGCAGCAGGAGGTGTTATTGCCAGCATGGGAATCCTCTTTTATTGCTGTATACTATGCATTCCTCTTCTTGTTTTATTTGGATTTGCATATTGGGTTTATAAAGATGCTACTAAATATAAAGTTGAAAATCCTGCTTTATGGGGACTTTTAACATTTTGTACAGGAATTGTAGGCTTATTGATTTATTTCTTGGCAATTAGGCCTGAAGCTGTAAAAAAACTAGAAGGCGGATCAAAGCCAGATAATGCTAGTTAATAGTTAAATCTGTTTAGATGAATTTTAAAAAGCCCCGGCTTAAGCCGGGGCTTTTAGTTACAAAAGATATTTTAGTAACCAGCTTCTTTAAAAAAGCTAATAAGATTGCTGATGTGATCATTTAAAGGAAGTCCAATAAGCTCAACTCCTTTATATATATCTTCTCTGTTTACATTTGCAGCAAATCTTTTATCCTTTAGTCTTTTTACTACAGACTTAGCCTCCATATCAGCTAAACCACTAGGTCTTACAAGGCTTGCAGCATTAATAAAACCGGATAATTCATCACAAGCAAATAGATATTTTTCTATTTCACTTTCAGGATTCTTACCAGTTCTATCGGGTGCATGAGCCTTAATAGCATTTAAAATCATCTCTGAATAACCTTTTTGCAGCAGAATATTATTAACAGCATAGTTAGGATGTTCGTCTGGATATTTTTCCCAGTCTAGGTCGTGCAAAAGCCCTGCAGTCCACCAAGTTATAATTTCTTCATCTGGTAATCCTAACTTTTTAGCATAGCCTTCCATAGCAGTTGCTACCATTTGGCAGTGTTTAATAAGGGCATCATTTTGAATATACTCGTGCAATAGTTGTAATGAGTCTTCTTTATTCATATGTTAGAAACTTTTTAATATATATGAGTTTAAATTATAACTTTTAGCAAGCTCAATGAGGTAGTTTTGACTTAGATGTTTTGGGTAAACTATATAATTAGTTTCAATCCCGGTACCGATTTGGGCGATATTATCATCTAATTGATAATTATTTAAAACAGTTATGTTTGTAGATGATAATATCGCTTCAAGCTGACTCGCATTTAAAACTTCAACCTGCTGAGTACTTAGAACATAGTTATCTACATAATTATCTGTAATTTCTCGATTAGGCCATTTATAAGTGATATTGTTAATCACCAAGGTTATTTTTGAAGGATTAATGCCTTTATAAATATAGTATTGAATTATATTTTCGGCCCAATCGTTTTTGGTAATAGGTCCAACACTATTTGAGTTAATAGTTGTATAGCCGTAGGCATGTATTCTTACTTTATTACTTAGATTATTTATTACACTGATAGAAGCTGCCGACTTATAAAAATTAGAAACAGGTGCTAGATAATCGTAATCCATTACATCACTCCACTTAGGGGGTAATCCTACATTTATTTTGATATTATTATCTACTGTAAGTTTAGCCAGCTCTCTTAAAACATCTTCAATATTATTAACTTTATTTGTTATTGAAACATCAATATCGATTTCCTTCAATTCATTATCTATTATTGCGTCGTAAATAACATTTATTACTTGCTGATCGGGTAAAGTTCCTGAATTCACATCAGTAAAGAACAATGGGATTATATCTTCTTTTAAGTCACTTGCAACTTCAACCTGCAGTGAATCTTCACTTTTAGTAAGTTTAAAAGTATATTGAATATTTTCCACTACAGGATTTATATCTGATTGATCGCTATTTATAAAATGTGCCTGATTTATGTTTCCGGGTTTACTATTTTTTTTAACTAAAGAGTCTAAACTAAGTTCTTCAGCTTGCACATTTGAAATCGTATTGTCTGTTATATCAATCCTTTGATCTATATATGTAACGTTTTCTGCTTTATAAGAGGTGTAAAGGTAATAATTTAATGTACCGAGTGCAGCAATTATTAAGATTTGTAAAAATATTAGTATAGATAGAATCTTCTTAAACATTATCCCGCTCTAAAGAGTCTAAAATAATATTGACAAGTTTGTCAGCATGTTTATTCTCAGCTCTAGGAACATGGGTAAATGATATTGAAGAAAAATCTTTTGCAAGTTCTTTAACTTTGCTTACAAGAGGCTTAATATCCGCACTGGATACTTTGTATTCACCATTGATCTGTTTTACTACTAGTTCACTATCTAAAAAACACGCTACACTGTCTGTATGCTTTTTAGCTAGTTTTAAGCCTTCAATAAGTGCGTTATACTCTGCAAAATTATTTGTAGCAGATCCCAGAAATTTTGCTCCAAGATCTATTAGATCGTTATCGTTAAATAATAAAAATGCTGCTGCGCTGCTACCAGGATTCCCGCGTGAGCCGCCATCTGTGAATAATTTAAAATTCATAAGATAATTATAATTGATTAATAAACCATGTTACATTTCTAATCCATTGTGATTTATCATCACTTGGGCCTGCATAGCGATTTATTATACATACTAAATCATTATTGCAAGGAACTAAAAATCTTTGGGTTATAACACACGATAAAAATGATAGTGAATCATTCCAATCAGTATATTGTTTCCCGTCTAAATAACCATAAGGATTATATAGTTTATATGGAATTCTTCCAAGGCCAGACTCATTTCCGGCAATGCCAATGATTATTCTATAATCAGCTGAAGCTCCGCATTCTTCTACTCGTCTAAAAATCAATTCTCCATATCCTTGCATGGGTGAGTTATACCTTTGAAATAAAGCTTCAATTCTGTCAATTTTTGCTTGTCTTTCGGCTGCTTCTAGTTTTTGTTTTTGTTCAACTTTTAAGCGATTAATACTATCTTTTACAGGTTCTATGGGTACAAAACTTTGATCTGGATTATAAGTAATACCGCTTATGTAGCTTGTATTTGGATTATAAGTAACCCTTTGAGGCTCACTATATTTAAAAAAAGTAGCTGTTAAAACAACAAAAGAAAGAATTGTTGTTGCGGTATAAAAACCGCGTTTTATCTTCTGATTATTCACGCTTTTATACTAGTTATTTCGATAGTAAAGCTAGTATATCAGATTCCTTACCCTGTATAAAATCTGTTAAGAGTGTTCTGTCTAACGATATAAAGTTGAATCTTTTTGGTTTTATTTTTAATAAAGTCATTGCTTGAGCTACATCGCTGCCTATTGCAACTTTAAAGCACTCTTTGGGAGTAGATAATGCAATGTATTCACCTACTGCTTCGGTACCTTTGCTGAATTCTTCTACAGTATAGTTACCCATAGCTCCATCCCAAATTACATTCTTTGCACCTTCTAGAATCTCTCTAAATGTCACTAATGTTTTTGGGCCAATATCCATACCCGTAAGCCCTTTAGTAATTTGCTGTGTTGTAATTTCATGAACTTTATTATCTTTTGAACTAGCAGTTATATGATCAACGGGTAGTACAATTTCAGCTTTATTCTTTTGGGCGATTTTGATAATCTTTTCTATTTTTGACAAAAGTTTAGCGTCTCCTTCGAAATCACCAACTTCAACTCCCATAGATTTTAGAAAGTAGTATGCTAAGTTACCACCAAGCAATAAAGTATTATTTTTTTGAACTAGAACTTGTAATAGTTCAATTTTATTTTGAATATCGCTGCCCCCAAGTACAGCTGTTATAGGTGCTTTTAATTCTGCTAGTTTTTTTGCAGTAGCAACTTCTTGTTCAAAGTGTAATCCTGAATAAGTAGGAAGCTTTACAGCTACTCCTGTAACAGAAGCTACATTTGCGTCAATTCCATAGGCTTCAAATACGTATGCATCTGCTAGTTTAACTAGTACTTCTACATATGACGCTCGGTCTTCTGATTTTTTTGAGGTTTCAAAAGGACTAAATCTTAAGTTTTCAAGTAATAGAACTTCGCCAAAATCCATAAATTTAATGGAATTCTCACAAGCGGCTATATTAGCAAATTTAATCTGCTTTTCAAGCAATCTGCCAAGGACAAATCTAACATCCATTAAAGATAATGTATCATCTTGTTTTCCTTTAGGATCTCCTAGATGTGATAATAGAATTACTTTGCAGTTATTTTTTAATAGTAGTTGGATAGTTGGAATAGCAGCTCTAATTTTTGTGTCGTCGATTATAGATCCATTATTGAAAGGAACGTCAAAATCTACTCTTACCAAAACGGTTTTATTAGCAATATTCGCATTTGAAAGCGACTTTGGTATTTTGTTCATACCCTTGTATTATAACACGACCCGCTAATTCAATCTACCATTTTTAGATAGAAAATGATACGCTTTTGTTACTCTCGGTTTTTAGATACCAAGTTTTTACCAACAAAGTCTCTTAATACATCAGGTACATTTAAATCACCATTTTCAGTTTGATAGTGTTCAATAATAGCTATTAAGAGTCTATGCGTAGCTCCTGTATCGTTTAGTGTATAAGGGTATTTAAGGCTGCCTTCCTGATCTCGATATTTGATATTCAAGCGCCTAGTTTGGAAATCCGTAGTTATACTGTCAGACATAACTTCCATATATTCTGCAGTTGAAGGCAACCAAACTTCAACATCGTATTTTTTGGCTGCCGCATAGTAGCCTAGATCACCTGTGCACATATTAATTATGTGGTAAGGCAGCTTTAGCTCCTGCAGTAGCCACTCATTGATAGATAATAAGTATTCGTGCATTTCTCTAGCTTTCTCGTCATCAGCTTCAATAATCATGTTCATTTCAAGCTTATCAAATTGATGAGTTCTTTTTATACCTCGAACATCTTTGCCCCATGAACCTACTTCAGACCTAAAGCAGGCAGTTTGTGCTATTACTTTTACCGGTAGCTCATCAAAATTAAGAATCTTATCCATAAAATAAGCAAAGTTGCTTGGCTCTGATGAACCTAATAAATACAGCTGACTGTTATCTTCAACGTATTTATTTTCTAGCTTGTATACCTGGTCTGCATCTCCAGGAAAGTGTCCAGAACCATATAATGCTCTTTCTTTTACTAAAAGAGGAACCAGCATTGGGTCGAATCCATCTTGAAGAAGCTTCTTCATTAATAAGTTAAACACCGCCATAATTATTAAAGCACCTTCCTTTTTTATATAGTAAAACCTACTTCCTGATACTTTAGGGCCTGCTTCCAGATCTATAATATCTAATGCAGGACCGATCTCCCAATGAGGTCTTGGTATAAAATTTTTTGTTGAATTTACTGCGTATTTAGGCATTGACGCGGCACTACCCTCTGCTCCGCTTAACTTTTCAGCTGGTAAATAGCTACTTTCGGGCGTCCAGGCCTTAAATTCAATATTCTGATTAGAAGTAGCTCCTACTGGAACCTCTTCGTAAGGAATATTTGGAATCCAGTCTAATATTTCCTGCCACTGCTTTGTAAGTTCTTCAATTTGTGTATTTAATTGTGTAGATTCTTCCTTTAGTTTTCTACCTTCCTCTTTTAAACTTTCTATATCTACTCCTTGTTTTCCTTTTTGTGCAAGCTCATTTCTTTTCCGATTTATCTCATCTAGCTTGACTAGAAGTTCTCTACGTTGTGTATCTAAATAAAGCCATTTATCGATATCAACTTTATCATTAGATGCTCTTCCGATATTTACCAAATTTCTAATTTTGTCAGGATTTGCCCTTATATAATTTACGTCTAACATCTGGATAAAGTAATATTTAATCATTTGATTATACAATATTTATCTTGGCAGATTTTGAAAATCAGTTTGACCGATGAAAATCAAAATAATATAATCAAATTGAAAATTGAATATCAGCAGTGATATTGCTTGGCAACAATGGAGCTGAAATTGAGAGGGCTTATGAGTGATCATAAGAACTAGGGTGGAACCGCGGTTGAAAGCCGTCCCTAAGGTAGAGTAATATTTACCTTAGGGACGGCTTTTTGTTTATCTATATTTTTAATAAACTATATATATGAGTACAGATCACGATGTTTGTGTTGAAATGCATAGAAGCGATAGACATACAGGAGGAAATCCAGAAGCTGCGCAAATAAGCTATATTCTTACTCCTTATGGAAAAAGACAGTCATTAGATAGTCTTTTAGCCTATGGATCTATTACAGAAGATATGCTTAAACAGGCACTTGCTCAAGTTAACTGGGCTGACCCCGCTATGTTTAAAAATATTCGTGAGCTCTGTGAATTATTAGCCCAGAATCCTTCAAATGCAGGTGAGTTAATAGCTTTTATTGAGAAAGCACTTACAGACAGTGAGTATTTAGATGATGCCGTTACTAATCTAAGTGAGGTAATAAAATTTATCTTTGAAAATAATCCTGCTTTATATATGAAAATTCAGGAATATTTTGATGATAAAAGCGAAGTTTTTGGTGTTGCAGTATTAAATGTATTTAACCTATCTTTTCAGATGGAAGCTTAATATTATTATCTTAACTTATGAAGAAATTAGAAAATCTAGAACAATTTAAGGCTTGGGCAAAGGAAAATGCATTTATTTACCCCTCTAGCGAGATTTATGGTGGTTTTGCTGCTGTATACGATTACGGACACTATGGAACATTATTAAAAAATAATATCCAGAATGCCTGGATTAAGTCGATGGTTCAGGATCGAAACGATGTATATATTTTAGACTCAGGGATATTTATGCATCCTAAAACATGGGTAGCAAGCGGACATGTTGGAGGTTTTTCTGATGTTTTAGTTGAGGATAAAAAAACTCATAAAAGATATAGAGCAGATCACTTGATTGAAGAATGGTTTGAAAATAAAGGTGAGAAGGTAGATATGGATAAAAAAACTGCTGAAGAATTGGCTGATATTATTAAAACTAATAATATAAAATCGCCTGAAGGTAACGATTTAACTGAACCTAGGAGCTTCAATCTGCTGGTTAAATCCAACATGGGAACTACAGATGCAACCTTTAGTGATGAAAATGTAACTTATTTAAGAGGAGAAACATGTCAAGGAATTTACCTAGAATATAAAAACTTTGTTGATACCCTAAGGCTAAAGCTGCCTTTTGGTATTGCTCAGGTTGGTAAAGCATTCAGAAATGAAATTGTAGCAAGGCAGTTTGTGTTTAGAACTAGAGAATTTGAGCAGATGGAGATGCAGTACTTTCATAAACCTGAAGATAAAAAAGAATTATTTGAAATGTGGAAACAAGCAAGAATGGATTGGCTAGTAAATGAATTAGGAATTAGTAAAGAAAATTTAAGATTTAAAGAACATGAAAAGTTAATTTTTTATGCAACTGCTGCGTTTGATATTGAATATAACTTTAGAACTTTAGGCGGTTTTAAAGAAATTGAAGGAATTCACGATCGTGGCGATTACGATTTAACTCAGCATGCAAAGTTCTCTGGTCAAACGCTTGATTATTTCGATCAAGATACTGGTACTAGACTTGTTCCTCATATTATGGAGACTTCTGTTGGTTTAAATAGGTTAGTAATGATGGTTCTTGAAGAGGCATATACAGAAGAAGACGTTGTAAATGCCAAGGGTGAAAAAGATATTAGGATTGTTTTAAAAATAAAAAAAGATCTAGCGCCGATTAAAGTAGCGATTTTGCCGCTATCTAAAAAACCTGAACTGAGCGTAAAATCGCTTGAAGTACAAAATATCTTAAGAAAGAACTTTGTTACTGCTTACGATGAAACAGCTTCAATAGGTAAAAGATATAGAAGGCAAGACGAAGTTGGTACCCCATATTGTGTAACAGTTGACTTTGATACTTTAAATGATAATGCAGTAACAGTAAGAGATCGTGACACAATGCAACAAGAAAGAATAAACATTTCAGAATTAGAAGCTTATTTAACTGAAAAGTTTAATTAAATATCACATTATAGAATTGAGCTGTTCTAGATTTTCTGTTTGTTGAATCTGTTGCTTAATCTGCTCTAGGTATTCTAGTTGCTTGATATAACTATAATCAGTAAAGATCTTAACAACTTTTTCAATTTCTTTAGAGTCTTGCATAAGACTGCATTTAATAGGGTAAAAACCTTTGATAGTTTCTGATTCAAATTTTTCGAACGCTGGGAGGTTTTTACCCGGATAAAGATTAACAGCTGATGGGTAAACACCAAATACAAAATATTCCTGAGGCTCTTTTGTTAAAACGTTAATCTGTGCAATGTGATCAGCATCTTCACTGTATATGTCAGAGATATCTGCATTAAAGTAGCAATAATCTTTTGTTTCAGAAAGTACAACTTCGATTATCTGCTCAGGCAGTTTTAATCCTGTTACTGGGACATTGCTGATTTCCGTTCCATCCTGCTTTTGAGCTCTAACATTGAAGTCTTCTTTAGTAGTGATATCGTAAACTCTAATCTCGAATGGTTCCAAATTATCTTTTTTATGTAAAAAAGAAACTTCAATCGGAAAGTTATAGAAGTTAATTACAGAAAGCTTCTTTGTTTCTACTCTATAAACAGTGCTCCAAATTATGAATACTGTTAATGCTACAGCAGATGCAACAATTGTACCCCACAAAAACAGTGTTACAACTCTATCTTTATTAGTCATACTTTAAAATCTTAAATTAAGTAAAGAAATATTACAATTTAATTGACACTTTGTGCTGCAGCGTCATAATATATTAATTAAAGTAGTCAGCCAAATTCCATTTTAAGGAAGAAGGTTTCGGGGAAGTGCTGTTTAATTCAGCCACTGTGCCGCAACTGTAATTTCTACTTAGCTAGAAAAGTCAGGATACCGATCTACTACTTCACCCTTTCTTAGGGGTTCACGAGCAATGAATATATTTATTAGCTATCTGGCTAGCTTGGAAAAAGCTTTAGATACACCACAAGTAGAAGGTCTACAACTAGACTTAGAAAAGGAATTATTAAGACTAAAATCTTTATTTGAAACCTCTTTTGTTGAAGAAGCTGAAATTGTTGAAAATGGTTTTAGCTTTGAATCTTCATTAAAAGATATTTCAAGATATATTGTCATTAATTTAATTGAGCATTTAGGTAAAGATATTGAAAGTACGCTTTATATTATTCAAAACTGGCAAAGATTTGTACTGGCATTAGACGATCCATCGTTAATTATTGAAGGCGAACAATCTTTGCATATAATTTTTACAAATGTTTATTACTTAGCAGTTGAATATTTCACAAAACAGTTTTTATCGCACCTTGGAGAGAAAGTTGAATTGTCGGCAGACTTAGTAGCTGATCCCAAGGTGCGTAGATTTATTGAAGCAACAGGCTTTAGACAACGTAAATTTCAATACTCACTGCAAAATACGCGAGTGCAATTTGTAAATGCATCTGCTTTTAAAACTTTTGATATAAAAAAAAGTGAGCGCGAAAAAGTCGAGTTATTAAATTCACTTTTTTTAAGGTTTATAGTTAGCCCTCATGAGCAAGAAGCCTTACTACAGGCAACTATTGGTAAGTATCCTGATCTTGAATCAGAGCTTAATAGTCTATATTTAAGTGCACAAAGTGTTAGTTTGATAGCTGGACAGAAACTTATAGAAATAAGTCCGCCTTTTGAAGAATATTCATATCAGCATGATTGTATGGTGAGAGTTTATACTTGTACATCTGCTGGCTTTGAAGTTGATCAGTACTCTATTCCTTATGATCCTCAAGATTTAGATATTGCTGTGCAAAACTTAATAGCAACTTTTAATGCTAATCCGATAGTAACCTCTTGCAATAATACTTACTCATCAAACAATATTTTAGGCCGTTTTTTAATAACTGATTCTGGAAATCCTAACAACTACATCAATTCATTTCCTACAATTCTTGAATATGGCGGCAGTCCAGTACTTGAGATAGCTGATAGTATTTTAATTCCTCAAATAAATAGAATTAAACCAATGATCCATCCTTTGATTGTTCAATATATAAATTCTCCCAACTTTGTAGATGAATCTGGTTTTAATGAAACAACTAATAAGTACAAAAGAGTATTTTTGTCGGCGGTTGCAACTTTAGACGCGAATATTCAAAATGCAAACCCAGAAGTTGCAACCGCTCTAGAATCAGGCGAGCTATTAAAAGTAGCAGTAAGTGGGGGGGATGTTGCTAGCGTACTTAATAAAGCTTCAAACGGTGCAGTAAATAGCCTAAATGTACAAAAAGATGGTTACTGTGATAGCGTAAACGGAATAATTGGTGGTACAACTTCTACATCTACAAAAGAAGTGTACAGTAAACAAGAGGTATCTCAAATGGCATTTAAAGGCACAATAACAAACTTAACTAAAGGAAAAGACTCTCCATTGGAGCTTCAAAAATTTGTTGATAAGAACGGCAATGAGTTAAAATTATTTACATGTCCTATATGTAGAGCACAGGGGAATACGAATTATGTAGATATCTGTGCCAGCTATTGCCCTGAGTGCCGAACAAGTCTGCAGCAGATGCGTCTTGAAGCAGAAAGAGGAAACCTTGATAACTTTGCACATTCAATAGTTACATCTCAAACAGTACAAGGAAATGGTATTTTTGGAATCTTATTTGACTTATTTGGATCAGTGTTTAGTATCTTTTAAGCTATAAAGAATCTATATTCGCTTTCTTTTGCTTTGGATAAGCCAACTCTTTTGGATCTTTTAATTTGTGCAGGATTTATTCTAAAACCATCATCTAAAATAGTTAGTTCAGAGCTACTTTTTGTAACATCTATACTGTCTAAGTCTTTACTTATGGATAATGCTTGACAAAGTTTTCCCGGACCATTTGTTAGAAGTTTTATATCTTTCTTATTTCTTAGAGTTTTCATCAACTCTATACCCTTTAAAGGAATGAGCGATCTTATTAAAATACTGCTAGGTATATTTACAAGTTCTGTAACAATATCAATGCAATTTTGTTTGTGAATACTGTGCACGTAAGCGTGTCCAGCTTCTCCAAAAAGAGAACTATTTCTTGCGGTTTTCCCATTATAAGAGTGGGACGCTTGGTCAATAAATGCTAAATATGCTTCAGTTTCAACTATTCTACCTGAAAGTATTACACCATCTAGATTATGCAAGAGAATCTTACCTAGCAAATCTGGTGCAACAGTTAGAGGGTCTCTTTGGTAAAAGCTTCTAGGCAATATATGCATATTTATTTTGAACTACGCAAAATCTTATCCATTTCTTTTCCTTTTGCCAGCTCATCAATTAGTTTATCCATATAACGGATTTCTTTCATTAATGGATCTTCAATCTCTTCTACTCTGACACCGCAGATAAGGCCTTTTATTAAAACTCGTGAAGGGTTAAGTTTTGGAGCTTCTGTAAAGAAAGTTTCTAAGTTTGTCTGCTTTGTTATGTGGGCTTCTAATTCTTTCTGGTCATAGCCTGTTAGCCAACAAATAATCTCATCCACCTCTGTTTTTGTCCGGCCCTTTTTCTCAGCCTTAGTAATGTAATAAGGATAGACACTTGCCAAAGTTATTGCATAGATTCTTTTGAGGTTTTGTTTTGTTGGGTTTTTCATTAGTTTTAGAAAGTTAGATGGAGCGGATGACGAGGCTCGAACTCGCGACCTCTTCCTTGGCAAGGAAGCGTTCTACCAATTGAACTACATCCGCATTTACAGTACAGATTATAGCTAAAAGGGAGCTTTAAAACAATAAGTGCTTTCTGTAAGATGTAACTGTATGAAGCTTAAAGGTACTATCCATAATCTTATTTTACTGCTATTTATAATACTGCCGGTTGTCTTTACCTACTATATTTTTGTAAATACTGTGCTGGCTAAAAATGTTTTACCTAATATTAGAGTAAATAGTCGGGATGTATCCTTTCTAAGTGAGACAGATTTAAAATCTAAAATTGAATTTGAAGCTTTAAATTCTCTTCCTGAGAGGCTTGAAATTAACTTTGAAGGCGAAAAATTATCTGTAGGAGTAAAAGACCTGGATATTAAAGTAGATACTTATGAGCTTGTTAATATAGGGAAAGGTAACGATATTTTAAAAGTAATTAGTGATGGCTTGGCTCTTTTAAGAGGAATCGAAGTGGATGTAAGTTATAAGTTAGATAGTGAACTTTTATTATCAAAACTCCAAGTTAGTGTAAATAGCAGTGACCCTTCAACAAGAATTGAAAATAAGTTAATTTGCAATAAGAATAATTTTAAACTTGTAATTGATTCTGAGAAGCTAGAACAAGATACGATAGAGGCTATAAGATACAATCGTCAATTTAATTTAAATTTAGCCTCTTATATTTCAGATCCTTCTGAAAAACTTCTTTATAGTGGTTGCCGTAAGTATGAGAAAGATAAGATAGCAATAAGAAAGCACATAATTAATAATATTTCAGAAAGCGAAATTGAAGTTGATGCAATCTTTGGTATACAAATTCAAGGTGACAATATTGTTTGGGAAGTGGAGAATCCTACACATCTTAGTGAATTACTTGACAGCTCAAAACTAAAAAACGATGTAGAACCTTACGAAGGTAAATATGAAGTTCTATCAGATAGTATCTTGCTTTTTGAAAATTATGTTAATGGCAGTATTTTAGATAAAGAGGCTTCATTAGCTTCCATTGACTGGTGGCTCAACTCGGATAATTTAAGTAGAAGTCCTTTAGTATATATTCAAACTACTCCATCAGTACTATCTTTAGGAAAGCCTATTTTAGACTTTACACAAGAGTTGGCAGTAGGCAAAACAAGGATTGAGCTTGTTAGAGATGGCGTTGTTAATTTAGCAGTACCATACACAATGTTCGGGCTTGATGAAATAAATAATATAATAATAGACGCTGGCGAGGAATTCTCGTATATTGGGGCAATTGGCCCACAGCCTAATGGTACAACAAAAAGCGGCCGCCCAATTGCCCCAGGAATATGCAACTCAACAACAACAATTTTCAGAGCAGTTTTGGAAGCTGGCCTTCCTATTACAGATAGAAGTTCTCATGCTTATTATGTACCTTCTTACGAATGGGGTTATGATCTTAATATAGTAGATGCAGCATATTATACCGATCCTAAAGTTGATTTTAAGTTCAGAAATGATACTGATTATCCAATTTTATTAAAAGTCGAGTATTCCAGAGATTCAGATTATCAATATAATACTGTAAAGATTTTAACAAGCTCATATTCTCAAAAGCGGGAAGTAGAATTGACTAATTGGAAAATTTGGGATAAATGGAGCAAAACTAATTTTAAAGGTGCGTTTGATAGGGTTGTTAGAGTAAATGGTTTGGAGCTATTTAGAGATAACTTTTACAGCCACTTTCTTTAATTGTCGCGTGCCTAGTATAATTGATGTATGGATAAGTTTAACCAAAAAATATTAGTGACAGGAGGTCACCTAACTCCTGCAATAGCAGTAGTTACTGAGTTAAAAAAACGTGGATATTCTAATTTTGTATGGATAGGCCATAAGTATAATCAGGCTTCTACCAAAACACCTTCTGCTGAATTCAACACAGTTACTAATTCAAGTATTCCTTTTTATAATTTAAAAACAGGAAAGCTTATTAGGGATTGGAGCTTCTCAACCTTTATTTATGGAATTAAAAACCTATTCTGGATATTATTAGGTTTTATTAATTCGTTACGAATAATTCTAAAAGAGAGACCTCGACTAATACTTTCATTTGGAGGATACTTAGCCTTGCCTGTTGTTATTACAGGTAAGCTGCTTGGAGCAAGGATTGTTACTCATGAACAAACAATTGTAACTGGTCTTGCCAATAAAATAATCTCAAAGTTTGCTAACAAAGTATTAATCTCATGGGAAAGCTCTTTTAAATACTTTAACGCTGCAAAGACAATATTTACAGGAAATCCAATTAGATCAGAAGTTTTTGAAGTTACAAATGACAACTTAGTTGAAAACTTAAATCCTGATTTACCTACTCTTTTAATATATGGAGGTAATCAAGGAGCTCACGAAATTAATAAAAGAATATTTGATATATTAGAAGACTTACTTAACGATTTTAATATAATTCATCAAACAGGTAGCTCAAGTGTTACAAAGGATAATGAGAGAGCAATTCATATTAAAGCTTCATTAACTGAGGAACAAAAGATTAGGTATGTTCCTGTTAGTTATATATCTTCAGATCAGGTTGGTGCGGTTTTAGATAAGGCCGATATTGTAATTGGTAGAGCGGGAGCAAATACTATTGCAGAATTACTGGCCCTAGGAAAATTGTCTATTTTGATTCCAATTCCTCAAACTTCACATGATGAGCAGATTAATAATGCTAAATTTGTTGAAAAAGCTGGATTAGCTTTATATTTGGATCAAAACAAGCTAACACCAGAAAGGCTCTACCAGTCAATTCTGCTTGTTAGAAATCAACTAAACTCTAAAACCGCACTTAATAATAAAAATCTAAGTGAAGTTAAAAAGCAGGCAAAAGAGTTAGTAAAACTAAATGCGGCAGAGCTTGTAGCTGATCAAGTGGAATCATTATTGTAAAAACTGATTCTTGTGTTAATATTTTAAATATGAATATTAATCAAATAGCCAGACCAGAACAAATAGAAACAGGTAATGTGCCAGAAATTTTACCGGCATTAGATATTGATAATTTATCTCCGGAAGTATCATCCGAAATTATGGGATTTGTAGCAGAATACGGTGCTGGCTCAAAATCAGTAATTGAGTTGCTTGCGCTTAAGCATACTATCCTTGGTCTGCTAACAGGTACTGGGCTTTCTAAAGAGCAGGCTATGCAGTATCTTACTAATTTAGATTTAACTATAGACAGCTACAAACGCGCAGTAGATAATATGTCTGAAGCTTAAATCTATATATTCTATGACTTTTTACGATTTAATTATAATCGGTGGCGGAGCGGCCGGCCAAATGGCTGCTATTTCTGCCAAAAGAAATAATCCTAATCTTAAAATTGCAATTTTAGATAGAACTTTTACTCTTGGCAGAAAGATTCTTGTTTGCGGTGCCGGCCGCTGTAATGTAACCAATATCCATCTGGATAAAAGTATCGAAAATCATTATTATGGAGCAAATTCTGAGTTTGTTAAATCTATCTTTAGCCAATTTTCTTATAAAGATATAGTAAATTTTTTTAATGACTTAGGAGTTGAGCTTTATGTAGAGCGTAAAACTGATATCGGTAAACTTTTTCCTGTAACAGACCAGGCTAAAACAATTACAGCTCTTCTAGAAAATGAGTTAAAAATATTAGGTATTGATACTCATTTAAATACTGAAGTTGTAAAAGCCATTAAAGGTCCTGACACTTTTGTATTGGATGCCAATACTTTAAATCAGGAAGGTAAAGCTGTTACTACAAATCAATTTCAGTCAAAATATTTAATTATTTCTGCTGGAGGCAAAACTTATCCTGCACTTGGTTCTAATGGCAGTGGTTATTCACTTGCACAAAGCTTTGGCCACTCAATTATCACTCCTGTACCCTCTGCTCTACCTATAGCTACTAAAAATCCATTATCTCAAGAATTACAAGGTGTAAAAATGGAGTTGGAAGTGACTTCTATTATTGAAGGCAATGAAATAAAAACCAGAACAGATGATGTAATGTTTACTCAATACGGCCTTTCTGGCCCTGCTATTTTAAACATTAGCCGTGAGATTTCTATTCATATAAACAGAGAAAATAAAAGTAACGTTCAAGTTAAAATTAACTTTTTTCCAGGTAAAACAGCTAACGATGTTAAGGATATTCTTGGCAAAAGATGGAATAAAAGATCTACTTTAACATTAGAGGAAAGCCTTTTTGGTTTATTCCCAACTAAAATACCTGCCGCATTACTAAAGGTTATTGGATTAGATAAAAATCTACCTGTTAATAAGTTAAGTGAAGAACAGATAAATTTGCTTGTTACTAGTCTTACAAGTTATAAGGTTGAAATTCAAGCTACAAGAGGCTGGAATGAAGCTGAATTTACGGCAGGTGGTATTGATACTAAAGAGGTCAAAGAAAGCACCCTAGAATCTAAATTAGTGAATGGACTTTATTTTTGTGGAGAGATCTTAGATGTTGATGGTGATGTTGGCGGCTTTAATTTATCTTGGGCTTGGAGTTCAGGAAACACTGCTGGAAAGCTCAAAGGCTCGTTATGATTACGGCATTTCCAGAGTCCCTAAAGCTATTTCATAACGAGCCGTTTTGAGTTGAATTCTATTTAAGCACTCTCCAGTTCTCTGCTGTTACTGTTATTTGTGCTTTCGGCTGATTAGTAATTGCAGATATATACGCCTCTGTTTCTGGTTTTCCTACAACCATTACCATATCGCCTTTTTTAACTTTTTCTAAAGCTGCTTCAGCTTGTTTTCCAAAAACTAAAATGTCGTAAAAGGTACTTCTTTCCTCTTTAGTTTTTGAATTGTACTCATTCACTGCAAGACTGAATTTAGCAAAAGAAGTCTTCTTCTTTGTTTTGATGCTTTCAGCATCTTTAGTTGAATGACCTAGCAGTATTAAAGTCTGCATATTCATAATAAGTAAGTAAAAAATAATTACTTAATAATATGAATACTGCTTTACAAAGTTATTACATGTCAGATGGACTGAGGTGCGGAAGTTTCGTCTGCTTGAGGAGTATCTACAGTTGCATACATATCTAATTTATCAACTCCAGGGCCACCAGACTGGTTAGATTGCGTATCTGAATTCTCTTCTTCTGGGGCTAAGGTTGTCTGGCTCAAAGGGTTTTTAAACAGTTCATTTGGATTTGTAGTAATTAAGTTGTGTTCATTTTCGCTTGCTACAACCTGAAGTGCTACATGATTGGCACCAGCAAAAAAGATGCCCTGTCCAATACCTGCTGCTAATAGGAATTGTTTTTCGCCGTCTGTTAAATAAAAGACTTTTTGGAGCTTATCGATAGCAGATGGAGACTGTTTTAGTAGAATCTGCATTGCAGCATTGCTTACAATTGCCTTTCCATAATCAGAAGTTAAAAAGTCATCGACATCCTGTGTAATAGTTGTTAAACCCAATCCGTATTTTCTAGCCCTTTTAGCGATTGAGTAAACAAACCTAGCGGCATCTTCATGCTGCATCATAATCCATGCTTCATCAATTATCAAAAGTCTTCGGCGCTTATCCTTTCTAATTTTAGTCCAGATATAATCCAACATTACATACATTGCCATTGGTCTTAATTCATCTGTTAGATCTCTAATACTGAATACTGTGAATGTATTATGAATATTCACTGTTGAAGCTCTATCAAACACACCAGCTGCAGAACCTCGAATATACCTTTCCAATGTTCTAGCCATAACATGAGCCTCTTCCTCACTCATTGCATTTAGAATTTTATATAAATCTTCTAAAAGAGGAGGTTCTTTTGTATGCGTGGAAGGATCTGGCGTAATGCCTTTTTCTTTATATGTCAAAATAAGCGCCCTATCTAGAATTGCTGAACCTTCTGGACTAATAGTGCCTCCTAACATCATTCTAATTAATCCTGATAAAGATAGAATCTTAAATCTTAATTCATCTTCATCGGCGCTGAAGATTCCAGATAATTCAAAAGGATTAAGTTTTTGAGCACCGTCCTGTGAGAATGAAATATATTCACCTCCAACAGCATTGCATAGTCTATCGAATTCTTTTTCAGGGTCGATAATAATAATATCTACCCCAAGCATTAATGATCTAACAGCTTCAAGCTTAACAGCGTAAGATTTACCAGCACCGGAGCTAGCTAAAACAACTGAGTTGGCATTCGGTAGCGAGAATCTGTCGAAAATAACAAGCGAGCTGTTATGTAAATTAACACCATACAAAACGCCTTTCTCTTGCGTCAATTCTGAACTGACAAATGGGAATGTTGTTGCAATAGCTGTAGTATCTAAATTTCTTAACATTCCAATCTTGTCAAGACCGTATGGTATGCAACTTTGGAATGCTTCTTCTTGTTGTAATGTTGCAACTTTTACAATTATTCCCAAAGTTGCCATTGTAGCTTCAAGGTTTTTTGAGATTTTTTCAAGTTCTTCCAGTGAATCAGCGTGTACTGTTACATATAGCGCATACTGAAAGAACTTTTCGTTACCTGCGGCAAGCTGCTCCTGAAGTGTTAGAGCATCTTCTAGCTGCTGTTTAACAATTGGATCAGCAGCTTGCCCTGATTCCATTTGAATATTGATAGTAGCCTGCATTTCGGCGATTTTTCTTTTTAAAATTGCTAGTATTTCAGCAGTATCACGCGGGTAATAAAAAGTACTTAAATCTATTGGAAATTCAAAGTTAATGATAGGTTCCAGCCAGTTTGGAACAACAACGCTAGGAAAACTTACTGCAAAATATGATCTAAAAAATTTATGACCTATTATTAAGTTATTAAAATTAACTTCTATTGCTGAAGGGGCGATAATATCTTTTATATCAATCAGTCCTTTAGTGAATTTTTGAATTGCCTCATTTTCTTTTCTTAAGGCTTCAGCTTCTTTTGCAGATACAGGCATTCCTCCTGGCATTTGGGCTGCTTGTTGTTTTGGTTTTAGAAAATCTAATAATGCCATACTAATTTGTTTGTCTTGAACTTATAATACCTGTTCCTGCATCACTTTCTCGTAAGTTAAGTATCTCTAACCCACTCTTATCAGGTTCATATACAGAATAAAATAGCTTGATTAATTCGTCATTTTCAAGTTGTTTTGCCGCAATTCCCATATTTCCATAGTTTTTAATTATTGTGTCTCGCTTAGGAATAAGCTCTTCTTTAGCCTTCTTTAAAAGTTGATTAATATTTACTAATCTCTCTTGTCGGCCAAAAAGCTGTTTAATAAAGCTTGTTGTAACAATAGGCAATTGTAAAGATGGAATAACAGTATAAAACCTCTTATCTAATATCTGTGTCGTTTCTGTTAGGTTATGGATAAAATCCTGATAGATGCTAACCTGGTTTATTATCGGCTCCGAAGTAATCTTATTCTTATATTCATCTAGTAGTGATAAATATTTTGCAATATCAGTTCGTTGGGTTCTAATTACAATCTGAATTGGAAATCGAATTGAGTTTAAAAATGCTGCAAATGAATATATCTTTGCATCCTGCTCTTGAGAATCTAACAAATCAAAGTTAATAGAGGTAGTTTCTATTACACAGGCAACTCTTCCGTTTTTTAATATTACATAATCATCTCTTATGTCTTCGATATCAAGGTGCTCCTGTGTGCTTAATTTTCTACCGTCAAAAATACCCATGTTTATGAATTAACCTCTTTATATCCTATTGTTTAATTACATTAAAGTCAATATCTTTCTAGTATACACAAGCATTCTGTGTGATATGTCTGAGGGAACATATCAAAAGCTTTTAAATCTAAAATTTTATACTGATTACTTAAATTTTGAATATCGTAAGCAAGTGTAATCGGATTACAAGATACATACACAATATATTTAGATCCAATATCTAAAACATTAGAAACACCTTTGTCTTCTAAGCCAGTTCTAGGTGGATCAACAATGGTTACACTTTCCATATCTTGTGGGAGTGTAACATGTTTAACATCAAAGCATTTAAATTCGATGTTATCTATTATTTTATTTAGCTTTTGGTTTTGTATTGCTAAATCTATACTATCCTGAACTATTTCAATTCCTGTAATGCTTTTAAATCTATTAGCTAATGATATGCCTAATACACCAACACCGCAGTAAAGATCATATAGATTTAACTGAGTAGTATTAATTTTAGTTAATGAAGAGTCAATGTATTCAAGTAACTTTTCAAATCCAAAAATATTATTCTGAAAAAATGTGAATGGACCAATTAAAAAAGTAAATACCTTATTATTGAATTTAATGTTAATCTTTAAATTTTCTAGACCTTCAAACTTATTGATTTCACCTTCAAAACTATCGTGTAGCGAGTTATTAACCAGCCAATAAACACTATTAAAACCCTGCTTTATTGCAAAATCTATAACTTCATTAAAACGCTCGTCTTTATTGTATGAAGTTATAATTAGCATTGATTGATCTTGGTAATGTTTTACTGTTAAGTACCTTAAATCTCCTATTTGCTTTTTTAAATCATAACTATTTAGTCCTAGACTTAAAGAATAATCATATACTCTTCTGACTTTGTTGAAGATCTCTTTATCTATTAAAATATATTCATCTAAATCTATAACCCAATTAAAATTACCTTTTTTACGTTGGCCTAACCTATTAATAGGTTCAAACTTTGGATTAAAGCTAGCAACAAATTCTGCCTTAAAACGGTATTCTATAATTTTAGGAGAACTGATAATATCAAAGTCACTTAAAATATCTTCTTGTACGATATTTTTAAATAAACTTAATAAAGCTTCTTTTTTTACTTCTAACTGTTTGCCGTAAGGGATATCTTCTAATTGAGTTGAGCCTATTTGATTTGCAAATTTGCTTGTCTTTATAAGCTTACTTTTATTGTTTAACCTGAATTCACTTACCTTAGAAGCAAGTAAATGCTCGTACTCTTTTGAAGTCATAAGAAAGCTCAATCTGCTAGTTCACCAATATAGTATGTACTTAATTGGTTTTCTTCAGCTCTACCATGCTGGCCTTGATTAAATATACTTGTTACATCCTGACCACATCTTGATTCTATTTCATTTCTTCCGCCCGGATGTTCGCATATCCATGAAGCAGGAATCCTATACACCTTATCTTCATAAATAACAAAGCAAGATTCGATAGTATTATTAGCACGAACAGTATCTAATGATATGTTGCTGCCTACAGAGAAGCTAAGAGGTGGAGTATTTGCATCGCTACATAAAGGATCGCCATTATTTGTATTATCAGAAATACCTGACTGCTGCAGGATTAGAAATCCTGCAGCAGCTATAATTCCGATTAGTAATATTATTGCAATTACTTTTCCCATAGTTTAGTTAGCTAAAGCAGCTTCAACTACAGACTGCATATCAGTGTAGCTGTAAGCTCCCGCAAAATTAGTATTGTTTACAAAAAATCCTGGTGTTCCAGAAACTCCTAACGCCATTCCTGAACTTTGGTCTGTGCTTAATTTGCTGTCATATCTTCCACTATCCAAACATTCTTTTAATGAGTTAGCATCCAATGAGCCGCCTAAGAAGTTAGCAAGATCTCCGGATTTAGTTTTATCGTTCATAACGGAGTTATTTAACAGGTTGTAGCCTGCGTTTGAGTATAGTAAGTCATGAGCTTCCCAGAATTTACCTTGCTCATCAGCACAGTAAAGAGCTTTTGAGCCCATTTCACCATTACCGTGCCCATTTGTATAGAACCAAGCATATGCTGCTTTACCCTCATCCACCAATTTTTTAAACTCAACTACAGGAGCAACATATGTTCCGCCATCAGTAACTAGTTGGAACGATGAACCTGCACTTCTATTAATTTCCGGGTCTTTACCTCCGGCTATGTGGCAGTATGGACAAGAAGGGTCTGAAAATTCTACGAATAATACTTTACTATTCGGATCACCAAAAGTTAAGTTACTTTGATCATCAAATAAAGCTTTAATTTGCTCTTGAGTTACAGTCCCGGTGGTACCAGCTGTTGTGCCTGTTGTAGTAGTTGTTGCACCAGCTGTTGTTCCTGTAGTAGTTACCCCACCTTTAAGAGTTGTAGCTAAATTATTAAAACCGATCAACAAGCTCGATGCAATAATCACTGCTGAAAGCAATATTGAAATTGGTACAACAAATGGCTGAATGTTGATTGTTACCACATCTTCTTCAACATTTGTCTTTATGGGCTTTGTTTCGCTCATAAATATAAAATAAGAAATAAATATTAACTAAAATGTTTGCACATTTAATCTAAATGAATTTAATTGAAATATATGAATTTAATATGAACAATACAGATGAAGATGCAAAATAGAAACTTAAATTACTTCTTTAGCTTTTCTATTTCTGTAGCTAACATTTCTATGTACATTGCATAACCTATTATAGAGATAAATCCGCTCTGTTGTTCACCTAATAAAGATCCAGCTCCACGAATTTCAAGATCTCTGCTTGCGACTCTAAAACCTGAGCCTAAATCTTGATTATCAACTATTGCTTGTAAACGTTCAACGTATTTTCTATACATAGCCTTTTTAAGTTTTTCATCTTCAATTTTAGATTCATCAAGTTGTGCTTCTAACGTTTTGCCTGAGTACATTAAATAACAGTAAGCTTCTTTTTCTGATCGGCCGACACGACCGCGCAGTTGGTATAACTGGGAAAGCCCGAACGTGTCGGCCTTATTAATAACAATCGTATTTACATTAGGTAAGTCTAGTCCGTTTTCGATAATTGTAGTTGCAATTAAACAATCATATTTTTTATTAAAGAAATCAGTCATTACTCTGTCTAATTCAGCAGCACTCATTTGTCCATGGCCAACAGCAAATTTTATTCCTGGTAGTAAGTTTTCTAATCTTGCTTTTATAGATTGTATTGTGTTTACCTCGTTATGAACAAAATAAACCTGGCCGCCTCTTTCTACTTCAAAAGCAATAGCTTTTGTAGCCTTATTCCAATTATCTTTAATAATTTCAGTATGAATAGGTTTTCTATCTTTAGGTGGCTGTGAAATAATTGAAATTTCTTGTATTGATGATAAAGCCATGCTCAAAGTTCTTGGAATTGGTGTTGCGCTTACACTTAAAACATGGACTCCATAATTTATTTTTTTAATCTTTTCTTTTTGTTTAACACCAAAACGCTGCTCTTCATCAACAATCAAAAGCTGTAAATTTTTGAATTTGACATCACTACTTAATAGTCTGTGAGTACCAATTACAATATCAATTTGTCCCGCGTTTAGTCGGTCTATAATATCTCTATTTTCCTTTGCAGTATTAAATCTAGATAAATATGCAATTTTATAATCAAACGATTTAAATCTTTCTCTAAATACTGCAAAGTGTTGAGAAGTTAAAATAGTAGTGGGTGCTAGCACAGCAACTTGGCCTCCGCTTTCAACAATTTTAAATGCAGCTCGCATAAAAACTTCTGTTTTCCCAAATCCGACATCCCCGACTAAAAGTCTATTCATTGGCTTTTCTTTTTCAAGATCGTTTATTATTTCATTAACTGCTCTCTGCTGATCTTCGGTTTCTTTATATTTAAATTCATCTACAAATTTTAAGTAATCATTTGAGTCTATATTTTCTATTGCATCTGCTTTTGCAAGTTCTCGTAAGGCATAGTGTCGTACAAGCTCTTTAGCTAAAATTTTTGTTGTAGCTTTAACTTTATCTTTGGCTTTTTCCCAGACTCCTTTGCCCAACTTTGTTAACTTTGGCTGCAAGTTATCTGGTCCTATATACTTAGTAATCTTGTCGACTTGATGTATTGGGACTAAAAGCTGGTCATTATTTGCATATGTTAAAAGTAGGTATTCCATTGTTGCTCCTTCAACCTCTTCCTGTGTTAGTCCTGAATAGATTGCAACACCGTAATCTTGATGTACTACATAGTCGCCAATTTCGATATTACCTTCAAACTGTCTTAATAATCGCTTTATGTTATTTGAATCATCTATTGTTCTTTCTGGCCTTGTTAAAAAAATACTTCCAAATAGTTCGCGATCAGTTAGATACACTAATTTGTACTCTTTGGTGATAAAACCGGCAGGTAATGTAGTAATTTGTAATTGTTCTAAGAAATTTTGAGTGAATGTATCATTAATATTTTTTAGCTCGTCTAAATTACTTGAGTTAGTGTATTCAATTAGATTATCTGTAATATGGTCTATGTTTTTTGTAGACATGAATACTTTATACCCGTTAGTTATATAGTTTTTAATTTCTTTTTCTAAAATATCTAACCTTGAATAATATAAATTGGGGTATTGAAAATCAGTTTTAACTATTTCGTAATCTTCGCTTTTTTCTGCCAACAATCCAGCAGAAAAGATAATGCGTTTATATTCTTTTATTGAATAGTTATGATTATGACTGATTTTTATAGAGTCAAGCTCTGATCTATCTTCTAGGTTGAATTTGCTTAGGGGTATATATTCGATGTCATGGAGTTTTTTGGAGTAGTTCTCGTCTATTAAATACATTTTTTCAAGCTCATCTCCAAAAAACTCCATACGAATTGGATGATCAAATCCTACAGGCCAGATACTAATCACATCACCTTTAATAGAGAATTCATTCTTCTGCGTAACAGTATCTACTCTATTAATATATGATTTTGAAATTAAATCTACAAGATTTCTAAATGTTATATCTTCTTTAGAAATGACTTCGAGCTCCTCAAGAAACCTTAGAGTATATGGAGAGTTTATATTCGTGTATATAGTTAAATATTTCTTATCAATAAAGAAATTATTTAAATGAGGAAGTGTTTTAACAAACTTTATTGGTGCAATCATATATGCTGCACTTATAGAACTTTTCTCAGCCACTGTCCAGTGTAACTTTCTTCGGTCTTTGCAATTTCTTCAGGTGTACCTTCTGCGATAATATAGCCGCCTTTTTGGCCGCCTTCCGGTCCTAAATCTATTATCCAATCTGCAGTTTTTATTAAATCAAGATTATGTTCAATTACTAATACACCGTTTCCTTTAGCTACAAGACCATGTAGAACTATTAAGAGTTTACGAACGTCTTCAAAATGTAATCCTGTAGTCGGTTCGTCTAATATATATAACGTTTTACCTGTTGATCTTTTTGATAATTCAGAAGCAAGCTTAACTCTTTGTGATTCTCCCCCTGATAAAGTAGTTGCACCTTGACCAAGTCTAATATATCCAAGACCAACATCTTCTAATGTTTTTAACTTACTTGAAATAGCTGTAATATTTTCAAAAAATTTAACACCTTCTTCTACTGTCATATCTAGTACTTCTGATATGTTCTTACCTTTGTAATCAATTTGTAATGTTTCTCGATTATATCTATGGCCATCACAGACTTCACAAGTTACATAAACATCTGGCAAGAATTGCATTGAGATTTTAATTACACCAGCTCCTTCACATTTTTCACACCTTCCACCTTTTACGTTAAAGCTGAATCTTCCTGGTTTGTACCCTCTAACTTTAGCTTCTTTTGTTTGAGCGAAGATATCTCTAATAACATTAAACATTCCTGTATAAGTTGCGGGATTAGACCGTGGAGTTCTACCAATTGGGGATTGATCTATATCTATAACTTTATCGATATTTTCAATACCACGCATTTCACCATATTCACCTGGATTATCTTTGGCTCCGTATAGTTGTTTTGCTAAGGATTTATACAAAACATCATTAATTAAAGATGATTTACCAGAGCCTGAAACACCAGTTACACATACAAATTTTCCTAATGGTATTTCTAAGTCGATTCCTTTTAAATTATGATGCGTTACATCTTTAACAACCAATTTACCTTTTCCATTTTTAGTTCCATTAGAGCCATTTAAAGCATTTAGCTTTTTAAGTTCGTTATAAATTAACTCTTTACTGATCCTTACCTGACCACTTAAGTATTTACCTGTAATAGAATCTTTAGCAGCAATAATATCTTCAACATTACCTTCAGCGATTACCTGTCCGCCATGCTCACCAGCTCCGGGACCAATATCTATAACATGGTCAGCTTTTCTTATAGTATCTTCATCGTGCTCTACAACAATAACAGTATTTCCTATCTCCTTTAGTTTTTCTAAAGTATTAATAAGTTTTTCGTTATCTCTTTGGTGTAATCCGATTGAAGGTTCATCTAACACATATAAAACACCTGTTAATCCAGTACCTATCTGACTTGCTAATCTGATTCTTTGTGATTCACCGCCTGATAATGTTCTAGCAGTTCTATTAAGGGTTAGATAGTCTAATCCAACTGAAACTAAAAAGTTTAATCTGGTAGATATTTCTTTAAAGATTTGCTTTCCAATTTCTTTTTCAGATTCAGAAACATCATCTTCTGCTGGTTTTAGAGAGGTCAGATTAAATAACTCGTGTAAAGTGGATTTTTCTACAGTATCGCTGTCTTTAGCAGCTTCTTTAAAACCATTAATCCAATCTAAGCTTTGAGAGATCGACATGTTACCGACATCTACAATATTTAAGCCTCTTATTGTTACAGCTAGCGCTTCTTTCTTCAATCTATAACCCTTACATTCGTTACATTGGCGTTCAATCATATATTGTTCGATTTCGCCTTTAATATAGTCTGAATCACTTTCATTATATCTTCGCATTAAGTTAGGAATTACACCTTCAAAATGAGTTTCAATTGACCTTTCCTGGCCATACATATTAGTGTACTTTACCTTGTATTCCTTATTTCCTGTTCCATAAAGCACCATATTTAGCTTTTCAGGTTCCAATTCTCCTATAGGTGCCTTAAGTGAGATTTTTTCGGCGCTTGCCATAGCTTCTAGCAAGTTATAGCTGTAGGAATCTTCATTTTCGATAACACGAGCCCATGGGTAAATTCCGCCTTCAGCGATAGTTAATCGTGGATTATAGATATTTGATGGATCAATCTCTTTAATACTACCTAACCCATTGCATACAGGGCAAGCGCCAAAAGGTGAATTAAAAGAGAACGAGTGCGGCTCAACTTCGGGAAATGATTGCCCAGTTTGTGGATCTACTAGCTTTTCAGAATAGAAAATATCACCGTTACTTTCAACTTTGGTACCGGATTTAGCAAGCTGAAGGTCTTTTGCATCAACTAAATTGATTAAAACTTCCCCATTTCCTAAGTTTAAAGATAATTCAATAGAATCTGTAACACGTTTTAGAAGCGCCTCGTCTGATTTAGAGTCTTTTTTAATAACAAGTCTATCAACAACTAATTCAATATTATGTTTAACAAATTTATCTAGCTTAATGTCTTCTTCTAAAGAGTAGACTTGGCCATCAACTCTAACTCTTGCGTATCCTTGACTTAAAAATCTAGTAAAAAGCTCTTCATAGGTACCTTTTCTGGCTTTGATTAAAGGAGCTAAAACTAAGATTTTAATCTCTTTAGGTTCTGCAGTGTCCTTATTAAATTTCTCAAAATATGTAAAAATATCGTCAACAATCTGTTGAACTGTCTGTTTTTCTAGCCTTCTTCCCGTAACTGGACTGCGTGGGTGTCCAACTCTAGCATATAAAAGTCTTAGGTAGTCGTATATCTCTGTTACAGTACCTACGGTAGATCTAGGATTGTGTCCTGTGCTTTTTTGATCAATAGAAATTGCAGGTGATAATCCTTCAATTGTGTCAACATCTGGCTTATCCATTAATCCTAAAAACTGTCTTGCATATGCAGATAAACTTTCTACATACTTTCTTTGGCCTTCAGCATAAATAGTATCGAAAGCTAAAGATGATTTGCCAGAGCCCGAAAGACCAGTAATTACTGTTAATTTATCTTTAGGGATATCTAGGTTGATGTTTTTTAAATTGTTGGTTCTTGCACCTCGAATTTTAATTTGCTCCATTTAGAATAGGGCTAAAAATAGTTAAACCTCTTATTATAACTCTAAAACCCTATTTTAAGTAGGTATACGGACTATAAGCCCTTTTGAGTACGCTTAGAATCAGATTAAATGTTAAAATATATCCTATATTATTTTTATGGATTCAATTAACAATACTAACAAGACAGTCTTTGTGGGCCTTTCGGGCGGAGTTGACTCTGCCGTATCTGCATGCCTTTTAAAAGAACAAGGCTATCACGTTGTCGGTATTTTTATGAAAAATTGGTCTGGAGATGATTATGGCTTACAGGCGGATTGCCCTTGGGAAGTTGACCAAGCTGATGCAGAGGCCGTTTGCAAGACTATAGGCATTGAATTTAGATCATTTAACTTTGAAAAAGAATATCGAGCAAAGGTTGTAGAATACTTTTTTAATGAATATCAAAAGGGTAGAACTCCAAATCCGGATGTAATGTGTAACAAAGAGATCAAATTTAAGCTATTTTTAGAAAAAGCTTTAGAAATGGGCGCAGATTATATTGCTACCGGTCATTATGCTATTAAACAGTACGATGCTAAGGGCAATCCGCACTTATTCAAAGGAGCTGATTCAAATAAAGATCAGACATATTTTTTGTATAACTTAACAAGTGAACAGCTAAGTAGAACGCTGTTTCCTGTCGGCAATTTGGAAAAGTCTCAGGTCCGAAAGCTTGCACAACAATACAAATTGCCGAATGCCAACAAGCCAGATAGTCAAGGTATATGCTTTATAGGCGAAATTAATGTATTGAAATTTTTAATGAAAAGAATTCCTGAAAAGCCAGGAGATATTTTGGATATAGATACAAAAGCTAAAGTTGGTACTCATAAAGGTATTTATTTTTATACAATTGGTCAAAGAGATGGCCTTGGAATTGGAGGGCAAATAGAACCTTATTATGTTGTAGATAAAGATATCGATAACAATATTCTGTATGTTGGACATGGGCGTGAACACCCTGCTATGCATAAAGCCGAAGTCCAATTAGAAAATTTACACTTAATCAATCCAAATTTAGAGCAAAATATTTTACAAGATACAGATTTAAGCGCATCAGTTAGATATCGAAACCAGCCTAATCTTGGAAAGCTGATTAAAGATAATATGGAGTATAAGTTCATTTTTGATAAACCTCAAAGAGCAATTACAAGTGGTCAAAGTCTTGTATTATATAGAGACTCAGAGTGCTTAGGTGGTGGCGTAATAGTGTAGTTTTATTACTACTAATAAATTTCTGGGTTCTTAAAAGGAATTAAGGCCAAAATTACCGATACTTCGTAAAAAGATTCTCTTGTTAATAAGTCTTTTGTAAGAATACCGACTGCACCATTCTGCTGTTTGGAGTTCTTCATTCCAAAGATTTTGTCATCAGCATCTCCCAACTCCAAACCGCCTCTAATAAGCTCAGCAACTTTAGGTGAAAGTAAGAATGTACCTGTTCTACTTTTACCCATATTTTCTTTCCCTTGAATTACTACCCAGGCAAAAGATGTCATTTCTGATCCATCATCAGAGATACCGCCTTCTATCCCAACCCAAAAGTCTGCTTCTGGATATTGTTCTTTTGCAGCAAGGCTTCTATTATTAGCGCCATTAAAAGTTTCTTCATCCGTTTTAGGCTGGTCAGACACACCGGAAGGAACAGAAACTCCTTCGATTTCAAACTCTTCATTAGGAAACATCTTTTTAAAACCGCCTAGTGCAGTATTTATCTTTACAGGGTTTTTTGAGGCAACAATTATCTTTTTCATATTAATTATGATTCTGAAGTAAGTAATTTTTTAAGTTCTTTTAAATATCCTATCATACTGCTTAGCTTATCCCAATCACCTCCATCAATATTATTTTCTACTAATTGTCGAAATGCCGCTTCTAAATCTTCAGCTGAATTGGATTCTTCTATTTCAGAAATAGACGATGTGAACATAACACCACTTACCGCCCACGAATACATTCCACTTAATTGAATTAAAATATCAACATCTTCTATACTAAGTGATAAAGTATCATCTAATATAGCCTTTATTTTCTGAATAATTATTGGTTTAAAGTACTCTTTGAAAACAACTCTAGTCTGTTCATTTTTGGCTAATTCACTAGCAGCTGAATAAAAAGTGTCGATGAATTCCTGCGAAGCCATAGCTTCTGCATTCAGCTGCTCAAGTTGCGACCTATCTATTTGGAGTGCATCTGTCATATATTGACTTTATCACATATAATAAATTTATTTTAACAGACGTTTGTTGAATTTTTATGTTCGTTTGCTCAAATTGTCAAAAAACTTACTTAAAGTGGCAGGGTCAATGCGATAACTGTAAGCTCTGGAATACTTTAGTTGAAACAGAAAATACATTAAGTCCTAAATCTGCATTAAAAAAAGGAAAGTCTTTTTCAAAATCTGTAACTGATATTAAACCAGTACGACTAAGTGATCTTGAAAAGGATGCTAAGATAAGATCAAAAAAGGAAATAGCATTTACAACAGGCATATATGAATTTGACAATACTATTGGTGGCAGAATTGTTCCCGGCCAAGTATTTTTATTTTCAGGAGAACCAGGTGTAGGTAAAAGTACATTATCACTGCAAATTACAGAAACATTATCTAATCTGAATTTAAATATACTCTACGTATGTGGCGAGGAATCTCCGATTCAAATTAAACATAGAGCTGACCGCTTAAAACTAAAGTTAAGAAATGTAATGTTTTTACCTGATGTGAATATGGACAGCGTTGAAACTTACATTGTTTCGCACAGAGATAAAATCGATTGTATAATTGTTGATTCTATTCAAACAATGTTTGACCCTAACATTCTTGGAAGCTCTGGGAATGTAGCACAGATTTCTGAATGTACAAACAGAATTGTTAATTTAGCTAAAGGTTACAACATTGTTACTTTTATTATTGGACATGTTACTAAGTCCGGTGATATTGCAGGTCCTAAAATTATGGAGCATATGGTTGACACTGTTTTATATCTTGAAGGAGATAAACGCTATGAATTTAGGGTTTTAAGAGTTGAAAAAAATAGATATGGAAGCAGTGATGAAGTCGGTATTTTTAGAATGACTGCCGAAGGACTTGTTGAAGTTAAAGACACTAAAGATCTCTTTAATAAGAATAAGGAAGATGCAAGCGGCTCTGTTTATGCTCTTGTTATGGAAGGAACACGTCCTGTAGTTGTAGAAGTTCAAGCGCTTGCTACAAGGAGTTATTTCTCTAATCCCCGCAGAACAACAAGTGGCTTTGATTTAAACAGACTTTATATAATCTTGGCGATTATTGATAAGAAGCTGCATTTACATACTGGCGAATTTGATATTTATGTGAATATAACTGGAGGTATAAAGATAACAGACCCTGGATTAGATTTAGCAGTAATGCAGGCAATAGTTTCTTCTGTTAAAGATACTATTGTTCCAAAAACAAACATCTATTTTGGTGAAGTTGGTCTTACTGGCGAAATCAGAAAAGTTTTTATGGAAGATAAGCGTTTAAAAGAAGCAAAAAGACTTGAGTTTAAAAATATATATTCTTCAAACAGCTATAAAAATATTCAACAGATAGCTAAAGATTAAAATCACAAAAATACTTGAAGTATGTTGGTACACTCCTATTATACTTTAAGTAATGAAGATTCCTCTTTTTTTTAATACAATTAAGGCAGGATTCCCTAGCCCTGCAGAAGACTTTATAGAAGACAAGTTAAATCTAAATCACTTTTTAATTGAACACCCCGCAAGCACCTTTTTTGTAAAGGTTTCTGGCGACTCTATGATTAATGCGGGAATCCTGCCTGGCTCAATTTTAATTGTCGATAGAAGCTTAGATCCTCATAATAATTCTACTGTTGTTGCCGTTATCGATTCAGAATTCACAGTAAAAAGGTTAGGATATTTAAAGAATGAAAGGTATCTTTTTCCAGAAAATCCAAAGTATAAGCCGATAAAGTTAAAAGACTCGGATGAAATTTGGGGAGTAGTTACAGCTATTATTACACAACTATGATTGCATTGGTAGATTGTAATAACTTTTTTGCCTCGTGCGAAAGAGCTTTCAATCCTAAACTAAAAGATAAACCAGTAGTTATTTTATCTAGTAATGATGGCTGTGTAATTTCAAGATCGAGTGAAGCTAAAAAATATATTCCAATGGGAGCTCCGGCTTATCAATATGAAGAAGAATTTAACAAACATGGTATTGCTGTTCTTTCTGCTAACTTTACATTATATGCAGATATGTCGAATCGAATTAATAAAATAACGCGCCAATATGTTGCTGACATAGAAACTTATTCTATAGATGAGTCGTTTTTTAATTTAAAGGGGATTCCTGGAGATTATGTTGAGCGTTGCAGGGCTTTGCGCAAAGAAGTTCTAAAATCTACAGGAATCCCCGTATCAATAGGAATTGCCCCAACAAAAACACTAGCTAAGATTTGTAACCATTATGCAAAAGATAATAAAGATACGCAGGGAGTTTTTTTATGGAGCCACCTATCCAATAAAGACGAGTTTCTAAAAAAACTCCCTGTAGAGCACGTATGGAATATCGGCTATAAAATATCTAAAAGGCTAAACGAAAGTGGAGTATATAATACTTATCAATTAAAAACTGCAGACTCGATTTGGATTAGAAAAGCGTTTTCTGTTAATACACTTAGAACAGTAACAGAGTTAAACGAAATTCCTTGCTTTGAATTAGCGAATAATAACGATCCTAGGAAAAATATAATGAGTTCTCAATCATTTGGTAAACCGGTAATAACCCTTGATGAGCTGGAAGAAGCAGTTTCTACATATACTACAAGAGCATGGGATAAATTAATGGAGCAAAAGTCTGCTTGCGGATATGTAAGTGTAGGTATTAGAACAAGCTATCATAAAGATATGGGTTTTTATTCTAATTACTATACTCAGGCATTAGAAGTTAGCACTTGGTACCTGCCTGATTTAATCGCAGCTGGCTTAAAAGCATTAAAAAACATTTACAAGCCCGGCTTCAAGTACAAAAAAGCTTCTGTATTTTTGTTAGGAATTACTGCTCGTGATCAGATCAATTTGAATTTATTAAATACAGATTATGATTATAAAAAATATAATAAGTTAATGAATGCTGTTGAAAAGATTAATAATGAAAATGGCAGTGAGTTTATAAAATATGCATCAGTCGGAATACAGAAAAAATGGCGAGCCAAGAGTGAAAAGCGCTCTCAAGCATATACCACTAAGTGGAGTGAACTCCTTACTATTAATTAACAATTTTGTCTTATCAACTCGTATAGTGATAGAATAACCTTATGGATAATATTAAAAAGATTGAAGAGATTTCTAAATTAATACGCTACTATATTCTTTCTTCAACAACTGAAGCTACTTCCGGGCACCCTACATCATCGTTATCTGCCGTTGAACTAATGGCAACACTAATGTTTACCGGAATTTTTAGATATAAAATGGAAGATCCTGATTATTTAAACAACGATAGGTTAATTTTTTCCAAAGGACATGCTACACCACTTTATTACGCATTATGGGCAGTTGCTGGAGGGATAAACCCATCTGAGCTACAGAGTTTCCGCAAATTTAATAGTCCGCTTGAGGGACATCCAACGTTGAATTTTAAATTTGCGGATGCAGCTACAGGTTCATTAGGTCAAGGCTTAGGAGTTGGTGTAGGCTTAGCATTAAATGCAAAATATATAGATAAATTACCTTATAAAACATATGTGTTGATAGGTGACGGTGAAACAGAAGAAGGCAGCATCTGGGAATCAGCCAATATTGCAAGTCATTACAAATTAGATAATTTAGTAGCAGTTCTAGATGTTAATAGGCTTGAAGAAGTAGGTACAACAGTTTTGGAATGGGACTTGCAAACTTACAAAGCAAGATTTGAAAGCTTTGGTTGGCACACTATATTAGTTGAAGATGGTCATAATATTGAACAGGTTGCAGCTGCCTACTCAGATGCTGCCAATGTACAGGACAAGCCAGTAGTTATTATTGCCAAAACAATTAAGGGAAAAGGAGTTAAACATTGGGAAAATCAAATAGGTTGGCACGCTAAAGTTTTAAAGCCTGATGAACTGGAAAAAGCAATTCCAGAGCTTGGCAAAATAGATTTTAATCTTACAGGTGAAGTTGCTCACCCTGAAGAAGTTAGTGTCGAAACAAAGCAGGAAGGCAGCTTTAATTGGACAAATTATAGTGAGAATGCAGTTATTGCGCCAAGACAAGCCTATGGAAATGCTTTAGCTGCTCTAGCTGAAAAATATCCCAATATAGTTGTACTTGATGCAGCACTTAAAAATTCTACTCATGCCAAAACATTTGCTGAAAAATACCCAGATAGATACTTCGAGATGTTTATTGCTGAACAAAATATGGTCAGTACTGCACAAGGATTAAGCCGTGTAAAAAAGATCCCATTTATATCAACCTTTGCAGCTTTTTTTACTAGGGCGTTCGACCAAATTAGAATGAGTCAGTATTTTGATTCCAACATAAAATTTGTTGGGTCACATGTAGGAACATCAATTGGTATGGATGGTCCATCTCAAATGGGTCTTGAAGATATAGCTATGTTTAGGTCAGTGCAAAATTGTGCAATACTATATCCGTCTGATGCAGTTTCTATGGAACGTGCAGTATATTTAGCAGCCGAAACTCAAGGGAATGTTTATATTAGATCTACCCGACCTGAGGTTCCAATTTTATATTCTTCAGAAGAAACTTTTAAAGTTGGCGGAAGCAAAATTGTTAGAGAAAGTGTTTATGACTCTTTAACTGTTGTAGGAGCCGGAATAACTGTACATGAAGCTATAAAAGCTTACGACATGTTAAGGCAAAAAAATATTGTTATTAGAGTCGTTGACTTGTTCTCTATTAAGCCAATTGATTATGCAACACTAAATAAATGTATTCGAGAAACAAAAGCTATATTAGTAGTTGAGGATCATTATGCAGAAGGCGGTATTTCTGAAGCAATAAGAACAGAATTAGCAAATGTAAAAACAAAGATATTTTCTTTAAGTGTAAACAAAACCCCTCGAAGCGGTAAGCCCGAAGAACTTCTGGACTATGAAGAAATTTCTGCTAAACACATTGCTGCAAAGGTAACAGAGATACTTAACATGTTTTAATATTGATATGACACTTACCAAGTTTGATTTTCTTGTTATTTTTGGCGCTACTGGAGATTTAGTTGAAAGAAAAGTTATTCCATCGCTGTACTATTTATTTACTTCAGGTAAGATTAATTCCAATAACTTTAGAGTTTTTGCGTTTGCAAGAAGAGATTTTACTAATGGTAAATATGATCAGATTATTGATAATTCATTAAAAGCCCATTTTAAAAATCCAGATTTCAAGACTGAAGCAGATTTTTATTCAATCTTTGAATATGTTCAGGGAGATTTAAATAATCGGGATAGTTTTGTTGACCTAAACAAAAAGATTCTAAAATTAGAAGATGAACTAAAAATCTGCGCTAATAAGCTTTTTTACCTTGCTATTCCTCCTATACTTTATAACGATGTAATCACCCATATTCATAAAACTCAATTCGATACAATGTGTAAAGGAGCCGAAGTTAAAGTAATGATTGAAAAACCTTTCGGCAAAAACTTGGAAACATTTTTAGAATCAGATAACGTACTAAAACAAGTTTTTGCCGAAAAACAGATTTACCGAATTGACCACTATCTAGGTAAGCAAATAATTAGAGATATAGCAAAAGTTAAAGACAAGTTTGCAGATAGGTGGAATACAGAAAATATCGATAGAATTTTTATAAGCACAACAGAAACTTTAGGTGTTGAAGAGCGTGGTGAGTATTTTGATTCAGTTGGAGCCTTACGAGATGTTGGTCAGAATCATTTATTAGAAGTAATTGCACTAATTGCATCAGAAGAAGAATCTTCGACAGGAAGAGCTAGTGTATTAAATAAATTAGTAAAATACACTTTAAACGATATGCCTAAGTATACTTTTAGAGCTCAATATAAAGGCTATAAGAATATTGATAAAGTTGACCCTAACTCAACTTCAGAAACATATTTTAAAGTAGCAGCCTTTATTGATGATCCTAAATGGAAATATACTAAATTTATTATTGAATCAGGCAAAAGAACTGGACAGGAAAGAAGCTTCATTGAGATTGATTTTAAGAATAAGGAAAAGCTATTTATAAACTTTAGCCGCGAAAATCCATTTATAAGATTGTTTAACGGCAACAGCTACACTGAGATTACAACATCAGGTAAAACTAACGAACAATATGTTCTTGAATACTCGACAATGATTGAAGAAGCATTAATGGGAAAACAAGACTATTTTATAGATCAAGAGGAAGTTAAAGCTCAGTGGAATTTTATTGATCCAATTATAAATGCATGGCAGAATAATGCAGTACCATTATTTACCTATATGCCAGATGATATATCCGTTTTATCTATTGCCAATATATGAGACCAATCAACCTTTCAGTAAAAATACTTTTAGAAAGTAATAACCCAGAAGAGACAGAAGAAATTTTAAACCTTTTAGGTTTTCTAGATGGGCAGATTATTAGTCAATTAACATCTCCTGAAGGCAGTGATTTAGTGGAAGATATTGCTGCAGTAATACCTCAATCAATAATAATACTTCCAGATGAGTCCCCAAGCGAAACACCAAACACTTATATAACTATTCCAATAAGTAGAAAAGGATTGAGAACTGCAAATACACTTGCTAAAGCAGGAGTATATATCAATTTAACAAACTGCTTAACATTAGAGCAAGCAGCTGCAGTCTACTCTGCAACAAGAGACGCTGAAAGTAATGTTTTAATTTCCGGCTTTAGCGACACAGACCTGCTAATTAATACTCAAAGACTATACGCTCATTCAGATAAACATGTGCGGATTCTTAATTCAAATATTACAGAATATTATGATTTCTTATATTCACTATACATAAGGCCTGATTATGTTTCGGCATCTTTTGAAGTATTGAAGAAATGGACAGAAAATAAATTAATAGTACCGCAGGAAATTAATGAATTGATCTTTAACGATAAAACTGAACATTTTAAAGGTATTCACAATGCTTCAACAACAGGTATAACTTACAAAGAGTTAGACCTGGGTCTGGAATGGACAGAATTCAATGTGGATATAGTATAATTTGCGGTAGTTAATTAACCTAAATGAACTCACAAAAAATCCTTGTGTGCGCTGCTTGGCCATACGTAAATGGAGACATCCATATTGGACATTTAGCAGGATATTTTATTCCGGCCGATATTTTTACGCGCTTTTGCAGACTCAAAGGTATTGATACTGTTTTTGTATCAGGTTCAGACTGCCATGGAACTCCTATTACAGTGGAAGCTGATAAACGAGGAATTACAGCAAAGGAACTTGTTAGCGAATATATTCCAAAAGTACACGAGATTATTGAGCAGTATGGTATTGATTACTCACTTTTCACATCTACTATTACTGATAATCACAAAAAAGTAACTCAAGAGGTTTTCCTGAATTTGTTTAAAAATGGATACATTATAAAAAAGAAAAGCCAGCAATATTATTCCGAAAGTGATAATAAATTTTTACCAGATAGATACGTAGAGGGAGAATGCCCTTTCTGTCATGCTAAATCGCAGCGAGCCGATCAGTGCGAGGTTTGCGGAAGGACTATTGGTCTCGGCGAGCTTATAGAGCCGTATTCAAAACTAACAAAGGCACCTGTAACGTTAAAAGAAACAGAGCACTATTTTATCAATTTTCCTAAGCTTGAGAACTCAATTAAAGAATATGTTCTAAATCACGAGAATGCTTGGAAGGACTGGGTATTCAAAGAAACTATCGGCTTTATTAATGAAGGACTACAGGAAAGAGCTATAACCCGGGATCTAGATTGGGGAGTTGAGATCCCTATTAATGAATTACCAGAAGATCAAAGAATTGAATTTGCTGATAGTAAACGATTTTATGTATGGTTTGATGCAGTTATCGGCTACTTGTCAGCTACAATTGAATACTGTAATTCAAAAAACTTAGACTATAAAGACTATTGGAATAATAAAGATTGCCAGCATTATTACTTTATGGGTCAGGATAATTTGACATTTCATACAATTTTCTGGCCAGGACAGTTAATTGGTCAGAATTTAGACTATAATTTACCCTACTTTCCAAGCATAGTTAAGTTTTTAAATGCTAACGGCCAAAAATTATCAAAAAGTCGAGGCAACATTATTGATGCTAAGCAGGTTGCCAATCACTTTGGTGCTGATGCAATTAGATTCTATATAACTTCTATTCTGCCAGAAAATAAAGAAGGAAACTGGGATTGGACTGATTTTAAAAACACAATTAATGCTGAATTAGTTGGTAATATCGGTAATTTTATCCATAGAGTTCTGACTTTTTATAAGAATAAACTTAATGCTGAAAAATTCGAAGCCAAGCTTGATCCAGCTGTTGAAACCAAGATTAATGAGACCTTTGCTATGGTTTCTGATTTATTAGAGAAAAATCAGTTTGTAGCGGCTTTAAATGAAGTTAAAAAATTCTCTACTTATGGAAATCAATATTTTGATTATAATAAGCCATGGGAGAAATTAAAATTAGCCCCAGAAGAAGCTAATAGCATAATTCTTAACTGCTTACAGATTGTAAATTCGTTAAGAATACTGCTTTATCCATTTATACCAGAAGCTAGCCATAGATTAAGCAATACGCTAGGTCTAACAAACTTAAACCCTACCGAAGGTACTAACCAGTTCCAGTTTGTTTCTTTACCGCTTACAAGTATTAGCATAACTGAAGAGCTAGTACCGCTTTTTAAGAAGCTTGAAGAAACGGATATAGAAGCTTTCACAACACCTGCGTAACTATACTTGCCAAATTTGCCATTGCTATCACCTAAGTAAATTATTAAGATAGGTTAGGTGAATATTTTTCTATGAATTTGTGGGTTCAAAAAGCTCTTATAAACGACGTAAACCTTAAATTCTTCGGTATAGATTTGCATAAGCTATATGCTTCATCCGGAAAACTCATTGCAAATAAGCTTTCTGAAATGTATGGATTAAATAAATCTTATGTTTTTGTATGTGGGCTTGGTGGTAATGCTTCAGATGGACTTTCTACTGCTATAAATTTAATTGAATTAGGTGCTAAAAGTATAGATGTATATATTATCGGCAGAGTTAATTATTCAGGCTCAACTATATTTAAAGCGCTGTATAACCAACTTGATAAACTAAAAACAGATAATAAGAATCTTATTATTAAACAAGACTGCTACGCTGAAGATATAGTACAAAAGGATATAGTAGTTGAATCTTTAGTAGGTACTGGCTTAGAAGGCTCTAAGTTAAATAAGCGTTTTCATGACTGCGTAAATAGAATCTCACATTTTAAATCAAAAATGGTTGCTATTGATATACCAGCTCCTTCTTATACACCAGACGATGTAATTTCACTTAATTATCCAAAAACTGATACATCAATTGTTATAGACATCCCAGAAAGTAAAGATGCTTCACTATTGTGTGGTCCGGGTGAAGTAAAATTCTTGTTTAACTCAAAAGAAAGAACACATAAGCTTAAGAACGGCAAGATATTGTATATAAGCTCAACTACAAACAAAGATGAATTTGAGCATATTGCTATGGCTGCTAAAAACTACTCATGTGATTTATACATTTATAACTTTAATACAGAACTTAAGGAGCTAAAAGGCTTCAACTTTATTAATGATTTAGAGTTAGAGAAATACTATAACGAGGCAGATACTATTATAATTGGTTCCATAGATGAACAATCAGCAATCAATATTAATCTTATACGATATATAGTTAAGCTAAATAAGGACAAAAAATACGTACTAACATGGAATATTTTATCGTTACTAAATACATTTAAAGATTTAGAATTTTCAAAAGAAAGTATATTGCTATTAAATAGATCGACCGTTGATTCAATATTGAAGGAATATGGAGTTAGTGAGCGAAGTTTAAGCCAGGTAATTCAATCAAATATATTCTTTTCCGGCTTTCAAAATACAATGTACTCTAAAGATGGAGAATATAAAGTGAATATCAATCCAAAATTATTTAATCAGAATTCAACACAAGCGTTAGCCAATATAGCGGCTTGTATTTTAACTAAAAATGATCCTTGGCTAACGCTTAAAGCCTCTGTATTTTTATTTGAAGTTGCTCAAAAACTATCAACAGAGAACAAAAAAAATATTGAGGAAAATCTAAAAGAAGCTATAAATTTGTGTAAAGACTATTAGACTCGCTATTAGGATTCAGCAAAACTTCCATTTCTTTAATAAAATCAGCAACTGCTTGGCTGATTGGTTTATCAGTAATTCCACCTCCTGCATTTCTATGACCATTTGCAACAAAGCCTACTTTTCTTAAAATCGGCATAAGTTCTAATTCAGATAATGCACTACAACGCCATACCACTCTTGTCTTGCCATCATCCTTACCTTCTTTAAAGATAAGTCCGTATGGATAGCCCTCGACCATATGCATAAAGATTTTTTGATAGTATTTAAGTGGATCTTTATTTTCCCAATCTTTGCCAAATCTTTCTATGAGTTGTTCACGCGAGTGTTGGTCAATACTTAGTACGCTACAGCCGGCAGCTTCGTAATATACAGTGTGTTCGATTGCCCATACTGTAAAGTTCATCATCTCTTTTGGCACGTTAAATTCCACTGATTTATAATGATCAACCCCCAAATCTAAAAGCATTTGAGCGTAAGCAAATGTATCTTTATAAATTTCAAAGTTAAATATGCCAGTATCACTGCTTAAAGACATATATAGCCAAGTTGCAACTTCCAGATTAAGCTTTAGGCCCGAAGGTTTAACAAAGTAATCATAAACAATTTTGCTTGTACAAGAATCTTTAATCCTAATTGTATTTTCTGGAATATATTCACCTATAGGACCGGCTTCGTGATGATCAATACTGTATAGATTTTCTTTTTTAATTAAAGGCAAATATTGATCGTATTTGGATGTGAAAAATTGACGTAAAGCGTTTCCGTCTTCTAAGATAACTAAATCGTAACTACTAAAATCTACTTTATCAGGGTGTTTCTGTTGAATGTTATCCTCAAAACCAGGAAAAGACTTTGCACTATCTAAAACATTCGCAAATATATAAATGTTACTTTCTTTGTTATATTTTTCTTTTATATACCATTTTAAAGTTAATGCAGTAGCTAGTGAATCATGATCTACCGGTGTTGAGGCAATAATTAATATATTATTAGCGCTTTCAATTTTTGAATTTAATGCATCTACTTTAGGTTGAAGATTCTCTACCATTTAATCTACTGTAATGATTTTTTCTTTACTGTATGAATTGCCGTCAAAGAAGACTGTAGCTTTAATTATATTAGTACCCGGCTGCAATCTTTTAACTAAAGCGCTTGGATTAGTGTAAGACTTACTTAATTCAACATCTGTTGTAGAAGTACTTCCGTTCGTTATTGTCCAATATACATTAAATTTATTTAGGTCATTAGCTCCCCAAGGTATTCCAGATAGTATTGGGATTAATGTTAATCTGTATTCTCTTAGTGCACCTCCAGTAGGTTCTGCATTTATACTTAAAATAACCTCCACATCTGCAGCAGTTTGTTCTACCTGTACAGGTTGAGTTGAAGAGTAATAGACTAAACCTAATGTTCCAACAGTAAAAAAACTTAAAACCATAATATATAAAGGTTTACCTAGAAAGCCGTATCTAGGTCTTTGCATATTTTTGATTTTTTGCTGTTGCGATATTACTACAACTATTAGTAAAACTATTACTACTATTAGTAAAACCGCAATTAATGTTACATAACTACTTAATTCTTTTTCCATTAATTTCAGTATAACGTAAATTTAACAGAAAATTAATCTTTGAAGTGGAGCCTACGAGGATCGAACTCGTGACCTCACGAATGCCATTCGTGCGCTCTACCAGCTAAGCTAAGGCCCCATAAGTATTCTGCAGGAAAGTTAGTTAATCCTTAGGCTTCTTACGAACTCTTCAAATGCAGCAACTTGTCTTGCGTTCAGTTCGGTGTCAGTAATATCCAAAGCGCCACTGCCTACACATATTACATCCTGAATACAACCAAATACTTGACTTACTAAAGTTGTGTCAGTCTGTATTTCTCCAGCTTCATTAACTATCTCTAAAATACTGTAAGCTAAATACATATCTCCGGAAGGTGTACTAAAGAATTTTGCACTATCCTTACTTCTGTCAAAACCATCTATAGCTATCGGCTCTGCTGGCGTACTAATATAATAAGTAGTTTCACCATCTGTTATAAAATTAATTATACATACTCTACCGCCTGCACCCTTACATTCAATACCGGATACCTTATTAGCTTGAACAATAGAATTCACCAAAAAAGTTTCATCAAATGTAATTTTCTTATCTGTGATTACAATTTCTTTTTGATTTTTAACCTCCAAGACTGTCAGATTCTCATTTTCTAAAGATGTCATCTCTTCTTGTGTTAGTTCATCCTGTCCTAGCTGTGAATCATCTCTTGTTGTTAAGATCACAATTATGCCGAGGATTATTAAGCCTACAACTGCAAGTGGAATTATATACTTCGAATAATTTTCTATATGATTTTTCATACAAACTAAGTATATGGAATTTAAAAAATTATGTAAATACAAGGATGGTGATATACTTAATTTTATGGAGAAGATGGAAATTTTAACGGCTAATCCCTCTGATTTTGAAGCAATAAAAGCTCTTATGCTTGAAGCATTGCAAAACGATCCTACTGCTTTTAGCGTTGATTTTGATAATTATTCTAAAAACTCGAATGAGTGGTGGAAAAATTACCTATTTGGCTATATCCACGGCTATAACGCTACTATGTTACTGACTCGAACAGGTAATGAAATAGCCGGTATGATTGGTATTTTATTTGATTCTAATAGACGACGCAGTCATGTTGCTTCAATTGTATGGTTTTATGTTAAAAGCGGCTATAGACATAATGGTATTGGAAAAAAGATATTTGAAGAAGCAATGCGGGTGATTAAAGGGAAGCCAGAGATAAGAAAAATTACGCTTTTAGTTAATCACCCGCAGGAGCACGCCATTAAAATATATAAAGACTTCGGATTTAAGATCGCAGGTACATTAAAAAATGAATTAATTATTAATAATGAGCCTGTTAGTGAGTATATATTAGAGTGCTTTGTATGAATCCATCGATTGGTGAACGTTTAAAGTCAAAAAGATTAGAGCTTAAACTTACAGTTGAAAAAGTATCTAATGAATTAAAAATTCGTCCTGAATTTATTAAAGCCTTAGAAGCAGATGACTATACAATTTTTGCTTCTGACGTATATGCAAAAGGCTTTATAAAAAATTATGCTAAATTTCTAGGATTAAACTCTGAAAACTTTACTGCTGTTTATAGGCGAGATATTGAAAGTACTAGACTGCAAACAAAGAAAAGTAAAGATACACCCTTAGATAGTAGATCTAAAAGAACATTTGCTTTTAATAGAAAAAGCATTAGATATTTTCTGTTTATTATTCTATTAACATTTGTAACCTTTGGATTATTAAAGTTATTAAATAAAACGTTTGAACCACCATATATTGAGCTATTAACACCAACGAATATCTATGCGAACAGTTCTACTGCTATGGATTATTACGATAAAACTGTTCGCATCACAGGTAGGGTTAATCCAAATACAGCTGTTAAAGTGAATAGCATTACAGTTGGTACAAAACCAGATAATACATTCGAAAGCGATTTATTCCCTGTAACATTAGAAAAAAACACCTTCCTAGTTGAGGCTATAAGTTCAGTTGGGGTAGTTAGCCGAATTGAATTAATTCTAAATAAGAAAAATAATATTCTTGAAGAAGCAAAAGGTATTTATGGAATTATTCAAATAGTAAATGATTCTGCCAATATAAAAGTAATTACAGATAATACAGAACAAGCTAATGCCTTGTTTTTTGTAAATGATTCTATTCCTGTCATAGCTAAGTCTAGTATACAAATTGAAACCGACCAGCCTGACAATATTAAAATATTTATAAACGAAAAAGAATATAAAGTTCTGGATGAACCTTTAAAGTTAAGATTAGAAAATGACTTACTTATCGAGGACTGATTTTAAAAATTGAGTTATACTAAAATAATTCACCGATAATTTGATTTAAATAATCGCCTAGATGTCTTTTACACATTTACATGTACACACAGAGTATTCACTTTTAGATGGTGTTAATAGAATTCCTGCTCTTTTTGCTAAGACACAGGAGCTAGGGATGGAGTCTATTGCATTAACAGATCACGGTGTAATGTACGGTGCCGCTGAATTCTGGAAATTATCAAAAGACTTTCATATTAAGCCAATCCTCGGCTGTGAAATTTACGTTTCACCTAAAGAGCGTGGACTTCGAGAAGCTGTAAATGGTATTAAGTACTATCATCTTGTAATTCTTGCTAAAAATTTGACAGGCTATAGAAACTTGGTAAAGCTTGTATCAATTGGACAATTAGAAGGTATGTATTATAAGCCAAGAGTAGATCGGGAAACTCTAAGCAAATACTCAGAAGGTTTAATTTGTACATCTGCCTGTATGGCTGGCCCTTTATCTAAGCATATTTTACGTAATGAGTTAGACAAGGCCGAAGATTGGCTTAAATTTTTAAAATCAACATTTAAAGACAATTTTTATATTGAACTTCAAAGACATGGATTTGATGGTAGTGATGATTTAAATGGCACTAGTTACTTAGCAGATATATCTTCATTAAACAAAGACGAAGTTGCAGAGGAAGCAATAGATGATGTTAATCAGCAAAAATACTGCAATATTAAACTTAGAGAATTTGCCGAAAAATATAAGGTTCCATTAGTTGCTACTACAGATGCGCACTATTTAAATAAAGACGATAAAAATGTTCAGAGTGTTTTATTTAGTATTAAAGATGGCACACTGTTAAGCGATACAGAATGTCGTAAAGGATACGAGGGCACATACTTACTTTCTCCTGATGAGATGTTTACAAAGTTTGCTGATGAAAAATCTGCAGTTGAAAATACAATGAAGATTGCAGATCAGATTGAGCCTTTTGGCTTAAAGTTTGAGCGTGTACAACCTAGATTCTGGAATGTGCCAAAAGGCTCTACTGCTAAAGATGAATTAAAAAAACAAACATATAGTGGCGCAATTAAGCGATATACCAACTATCTCGGATTAGAAGACTCAGATAGGAAAAAGAAAAGCTTTGATGAAGCGATTGCTGATATTCAAGAGAATAATTATGTCAAGGCTACTAAATTACTTGGGCCTGAATTGGTTGAAAGAATTGAATATGAGTTAATGGTTATAGATAAGAAAGGCTACAACGACTACTTTTTAGTTGTTGGTGACTTAATGCAGTTTGGGAGACGCAACGGTATTCTAGTTGGAGCAAGAGGCTCGGCAGCAGGATCTGTTGTTGCTTACGCACTAGATATCACTAACGCCGAGCCTATACGGTGGGAATTATACTTTGAAAGATTCTTAAATCTAGAGCGTCCATCACCTCCTGATATTGATATGGATATACAAGACGATAGACGCGATGAAATTATTGAATATGCAAAGGAAAAATATGGTGAAGAATGCGTAGCTGCTATTTGTACATTTGGAAAGCTTAAAACAAAAGCAGCAATTCGTGATGTATCAAGGGTAATGGGAATTGATTTAAAAATGGCTGATAAGCTATCTAAAATGGTCACAGTATTATTCGGAAAGCCATTCACAATAGATAAAATGATGGAAACTAGTACTGAGTTCGCATCTATTGTAAATGGTGATAGTCAGCTTACTGAAATGACAAATACTGTAAAAAAGATCGACGGTATGGCTAGGCATATTTCTACACATGCAGCCGGATATCTAATCACACCAGAACCAATTACTGAATATATGGCATTACAGCGAGATTCCAAAGATCCAGATAAAATCATAACCCAAATGGATGGTACCTATGTAGATAAGCTTGATTTTATGAAGTTTGACTTTTTAGGTTTAAGGACATTAACAATTATAAAAAATGCACTTGAATATATTGAAGCAAGACACGGCATAAAAATTGATATTACAAGAATTCCTGAAGACGATAAAGAAGCATTTGCGCTATTTTCAAGGGCGGAGACGATTGGTGTGTTCCAATTTGAGTCTCCGCCCATGCAGCAATTTTTAAAAGAGCTGCAGCCAGAAAATATTGAAGATATATGTTTCTTGGCTGCAGCCTACAGACCTGGACCAATGAAATATATTCCAGACTATATCTTATGTAAACACGGTAAAAAGCAGGCTGAATATCTAATTCCTGAGCTTGAACCTATATTAAATAAGACATTTGGATATCCAATTTATCAAGAGCAGCTTCTTAAAATCTGTATGGATTTAGCAGGATTCACCTTAGCTGATGGTGATGTTATTAGGAACGCCTTAAAAAAGAAGCAACTAGATATCTTAAAAGAGAAAGAACCATACTTTAAAAATAATTTTATGGAAAAGTTTGGTTATTCACAAGATATAGCTAATAAGCTTTGGAAGCAGTTGGAACCTTTTTCTGATTATGGATTTAATAAAGCTCATTCAGCAAGTTATGCCGTTGTGGCATATTGGTGTGCATACCTCAAGGCACACTATCCGTTGGAATTCATTACTGCTTTAATTCACTCCGACTTAGAAAACTTAGACAGAGTAAGCATCGACATTCAAGAAGCTAGACGAATGGGATACGATGTTCTTGCTCCAGATATTAATAAGTCTGTTATATATTTTGTTCCTGGGAATGACAACAGTATTCGATTCGGCTTAGGCGCCATTAAGAATGTTGGAATTAAAGTTTGTGAACGGGTAATTGAAGAACGTAATAATGGTGAATATTTAAATCTTGATGATTTTGTTAATAGGGTTGGAACTGAATATGTAAATAAAAGAGCACTTGAAGCTCTAATAAAATCAGGCGCAATGGATGCATTTGGTGATCGTAATGCGCTACTTAAAGTAATGGCAGAAGTTTTGCAAAAAGCTAGCAATAAAAATAAAAAGCGTGATGAAGCACAAACAGATCTTTTTGGATTTGGATTGGAAGACAACAGTGGGCAAATCCAGCAGCAGTACTTCGATGCTACTCCGCTACCAGATGTTGAAGCTACAACCGACCACGATAAGATGACTTGGGAAAAAGAATATCTGGGCTTATTCATTTCAACTCATCCTCTTAATAAATTTTCATGGGTAGAGGTTTTTCCTGATTATGTTTCTGCAAATAAAATCGAAGAAATCCGTTCAGGAAAAACCATAAAAATGCTCTGTATGCTTAACTCATTTAAATTTGTTTATACAAAAAAAGATAACTCAAGAATGGCTGTTATGACTTTAGAAGATATGACAGGTAAAGCGGATGCAGTAATGTTTCCTAATACATTTGAGAAATATAAACAATACTTAAATGAATCTTCAGTATTAATAGTTAGAGGATTAGTCAATGAGCGCGAAGATAGAAAATCGATTATTATCAATAGCCTAGAACATGCAAATGTTTTAGACGAACCAAAAAAAATAGTTGTTGATATAACTGGAGTTACCGATAAAGAAGAACTTAATTGCTTAAAAACCGTCTTAACCGACCAAGAGCAACCTACAGAAGTAAAAATTATTTACGGTACTAAAAGCAAACCAAAAATATTTACTAAGTTTGCAAATTTAAAAGATACAAATACTCGTGAATGTTTAAAAAAATGGGTTATAATTGAGTAGAAATTTTCAACTTATGGAGAAACCAAATAATACAATATTTGAAGTTGATACTACAGTACTAAAAGAACCTTTCAATAATTTACCCACTATATTAAAGAAAGCACTAGAAAATTCTCACGAAATTGAAAAAGTTGTTGGTAATATTACTGAATTCAATAATGATATTAATAAAATAATAAATTCACTTATAACTGGCAATATAGGTAAATCTGAATTAAATTTACTAAAACATAATTACTATGTTTTGGTAACAGTCCTTCCTGAGCATGAAAAGCTAATAGACGATTTAATTATATACTTATCGGAAAAATCAGGAGTAGTCCCTCATTTAAAAGATAAATTATCTGCTTAACTTCTTATTTGTTATTCCAATCAAATATGTCTAGTAACGGTTTGTTTAGGGAATCAGTAGATTATAGAGCTTTGCAACCAATGTCTCCTGGATCTAAAAGATTTTGTGATTTGCTAAGAGAGCCAGGCAATGCTGCTTCCGATCAAGAACAACAAGCATTTAATACAATTGCAGATGAACTAGAAAAGTTCTTAAAAAATAGATCAGAAGCTTCTGAAGAAATATTTGATGAAGCGTACCAAACTATTACAGCTCTAATTACAGATAGTACACCGCACTATGTTGTTGAAATGCTTGAACTATGTAGAACGGTGGTAGCATCTTGTATTGGTAGTAAGCCATTTGAAGATGATATTTTACAGTTTTTAAATTCATTAAATATTTTAACTGGCGAAGAGCTTGTAAGCGCATTAGTAGATAAAACTGAAGTTCCAGCAGAAGTAATCGAATCAATGAGAAGATTAAAACCGCTCGTAAGTGAGTTGATAGCAATAAAACGTAGAGCCGAAATCGGCAATACTACATTTGAGCAGAGCGATATACCAAGCAAACTAGAGCATTTAATAGCTAAAATCAGTGAAGAAATCGAGATTTGCGGAGGATTTTTAAGTTCTGAATACTTTGCCACACAAATATTAGCTAATTTAAGATTTTTAGATACAGCCTTGAAGGGAATAGAAGAAAGACACCGGAGATTAGCAGATACAAGTGCAGAAATTATTCAAGCTAGCGATTATTTACAAAAACAGATTATTCAAAATGCGCCTAAAGCAATAGAGGAACCATGCGAACTTGTAGACGAAGCTTAAAAAAGGGCTCCTTTCAGGAGCCCTTTTAAATCATCATAAATTTAACTTTATTCAATTACTTCTCCTTCAGCCGGCTCATCTTTTTTCTTATCATTATTATCACTATTAGTATTACTGCTATCGGCTTCTGAAGTGTTAGCCGCTGCATTTGGATCTTCCTGATATATTTTGCTACCTGCATCTTGTGTTTTTTGTACTAATTCATCGTATGCTTTTTTAACTTCATCAACATTAAAGTCTTCCTTGGATATCATATCTTTTAAGGCCACTGATTTATCGGTTAATTCTTTTTTTAAGTCTTCACCTATTTTGTCACCATAATCTTTAACTAACTTCTCAGTTTGATAAACCAATGTTTCAGCCTCATTTTTAGTCTTTAATCTATTTAGAATTTCGTCATCTTTTGCCTTGTTTTCAGCAGCTTCCTTTACTCTTCTATCAATTTCTTCTTGATCTAAGTGAGTAGAGGCCGTAATAGTAATACTCTGCTCTTTTTCTGTTTTTACATCTTTAGCCTTAACATTCAAAATTCCATTTGCATCCAGCTTAAAGGTAATAGCAAATCTTGGCACACCTCTTGGTGCAGGAGGAATATCCTCTAACCTAAAGCTTCCTAGCACTTTATTATCTTTTGCTAATGGCCTTTCACCTTGAAGTACTTTTACATCTATTGCAGGTTGATTATCAACTGCTGTTGTAAACATATCCTCTGTTTTTTCAGTCGGAATTGTTGTATTTCTAGGGATAATTACATGCATTTCACCCATATTAACTTCAAGACCTAGCGATAGTGGAGTTACGTCCAATAGAGTAATATCCTGTACGCTAGAATCTCCTGCCAATACTGCAGCTTGGATAGCAGCACCAACTGCTACAACTTCATCAGGATTTACAGATTGATTTGGCTTTTTACCAAAGAACTCCTCTACTTTCTTAATTACTAAAGGCATTCTTGTCATACCGCCAACCATTATTACTTCTTCAATATCTGACTTATTTAAGCCCGCATCTGTTATTGCTTTTTGTACAGAATCAAAAGTTTTATCTACTAATTCGCCAACTAAGTTTTCGAACTGAGCACGTGTTAACTGCAGTCTAAAATGCTTAGGTCCTTTTGCATCCGCAGTAATGTATGGTAAATTCACATCTGTTGCCTCAGAGCTAGATAATGCAACTTTTGCTTTTTCAGCAGCTTCCTTTAATCTTTGTAGAGCTGCTGCATCTTCTTTTAGATCTATTCCCTGCTCTTTTTTAAATTCTGCAATAAAGTAGTCGATCAGTTTCTGATCAAAGTCGTCTCCACCTAAGTGTGTATCACCTGCTGTTGATTTAACTTCATAAACTCCATCTCCGATATCTAATATCGAAATATCAAATGTACCACCACCTAAGTCGTATACCGCAATAGTTTGGTCTCCTTTTTTATCCAATCCATAAGCAATTGCAGCAGCAGTAGGCTCGTTGATAATTCTTTTTACGTCAAAGCCGGCGATTTTGCCAGCGTTCTTAGTTGCTTGCCTTTGTGAATCATCAAAATACGCCGGCACAGTAATAACGGCATCTGTAATCGGTTCACCTAAATAAGCTTCAGCATCTGTCTTTATTTTAGCTAATACTTTTGCCGAGATAACTTCTGGAGCAATCCATTCGTTACCAAATTGAATTTCAACCCCACCTTTATCGCTTTTTCTTATTTGAAAAGGTAATAATTCTAAGTCTTTCTGTACCTCAACATCCTCAAACCTTCGGCCAATCAACCTTTTAATTGAATAAAAGGTTTGTTCTGGATTTGTAACCATCTGGTTTTTTGCGGTTATACCTACAATCTCACTAGTGTTATCGATTGCTACAACTGAAGGTATAAGGCGAGATCCTTCTTTACTAGTAATAACTTCAGGTTTACCTGCCTGTACAAAAGCAACAGCAGAGTTTGTTGTACCTAAGTCAATTCCAACTACTTTTCCCATATATAAAACTTTAATATCTTAATTTAAATTAGCACTCTAATTCTATACCTGCTAATTTAACATTGTCAAATAAATTTACCTAATATAGCGAATAATGCCAGCAGTAATGCAAAACCAATAGCCATTAATATTATCACTATATTTCCTATCTTTCGGTTTGCTTTCTTAACTGTTTTTTCTACTTTGTTTATATCTTTGGCGATCTCGTGCCTAACCTCTGGGTCCATAATTAGAATTAAATTTCAACTAATGAGTTAATAAATCTAATAAAGTGTGTTCTCATTTTACACTTAGGCTTTTGCAATGCTAAATCAATTATCTGTTCGTGTTCATCTGCAGTTAAACCTACTGAAGCGATGTAATGTATCAAATTCCTATAATTAATTTCCGATGGATTGTTTGGAGCTAACAAGCATATTGCTTTTTCTAATGCAGAGTAAGGAACATCGGGCGATAAAGTCATAACATTACTGATAATTTTTAAAGTATTATCAAGGTCATGCATTAACAGTATGTTAAGAATCGCACCTTCTATTGACTCTGGTCTAAGCCCTTTTATAGCTTGAAGAGTTTGAATCTGCGCTAAAAGATCATTATATGGATTCTCTTTATAGTGTTCTAATTCGTCATGAGCAAATTTTAAATGTGCTTTTGACGCTGCAACAATTAAACGCATAAGTATTCTATTACTTATGCTGAAAAGTTCTTCTTCTGAAAGTCCAAGCAGCCAGTTAACATCCAAAGATATTCCGTTATTGCGAAAAAACTCTGCATCAGCTTCGCTTTGCCCCCCTCTAAAGTTTAACTGAAATCGCGAAATAACATTGATTTTAGATTGAGTTATTGCATCGTAGACCTTTGTCCAATTATCTTCAACCATAATGTTTATTTTCCGACAACTACTTTAGCCGGTTTTAATATAAAGTCTTTGTCTTTATATTTAAAAGCAGATGAAACTACAGCAACTACTTTGTTTTTTTGTTCTTCTGAAGCTGGAATTGCAGAGACTGCTTCCATTTTTTCTTTATCAAATTCTTCGCCAACTTGAACATTAATTATCTCAATACCTACTGCAGCTGCAGCTAGAAGTATTTTATCCTGAGCAGATTTTAGAGACACCTTTGCATGCTCAAGATTTAGGTTTTCATCATTAAGTGCCAGGTGTAAATCATCGTAGATTTCAAGCATCTCACGTATTAATCCCATATTCGAAATTGCACCCCAAGTTGACCTTTCCTGATCAATTCTTTTTTGATAATTCTGAAAGTCAGCCATAACTTGTATTCTTTTCATACGCTCTTCTTCTAGTTGAGCTTGAAGCCGTAGCATATCTGTTTCACCATTAACCTGTTCTTTAACTTCATCCATATCTTCAAGTGCAGGTTCTGAAATAGGGACTATGTAAAGTATTACAGGCGCATCTTTTTCAAGAATCTCTAATTTGTTATGCAGTTGCTGTTTAACAACATTATTATTATTTAGCGCATCAAATCTTTTTTTAAAATCTTCAAAGTTTTCAACTTTGTAATAAACAGCATAATGGTGATTATTGTGATTATGGATATGAGGTTTAGCAATTTTAAAATCTACTAACTCAAAATCTTCTAGTTTAACTGGATTATTAAGTTTGTATAAGGTTCCTCTTTCATCTTCAAATTCGGGATTACCTATATTATCAGCTTCCTTTTTACTTTTCTGGTACTCTTCTAAATTGTATGTAAACATTGTTAAATGATCCAAAATCATTGGATAGCCATTAAAGTATCTGTTTTTCAAATCTAAACTGGATTGAAATATATCTGAAACTTGTTCTAAAAAACTTTTTTCCATAACTTAGGCGCTTAATAAATATCTAATAGTGTCAGTTATATATTTTACAGCAGGAATAATGTTTAAGTAATCCATTCTATTAGGCCCGATTACCGCTATGTATCCACGCTGTGAATTCATTACACGTATTTCTGAAAATATTACAGCATAATCTGTGAATAGTGAATTTTCAGCTTCTTCTCCAATAATTATATTTATTTCGTCATCCGAAGTACCTTTGTTTAGGATCTCAGAAAGAGTAAAGTAATCTTCCATCAATTTTAAGATTCTTCTTAAGTTATCGTATTCTTTAAATTCAGGTATATTTACCATCTCCGATAAGCCAGCATAGTAAAGTTCGTTCTCTATAATTGCTACTGAAGGATTTAGAGATAATCTAGAAAGCTCAAACATCGCTTTTCTAATCAAATTTTTTGTATTTGGCCGTAAACCGTATAGCTCTTCTTTAATCTTCTCTTTAGTAACTTCGTCAATTTGGTTAAGTTCTTCGGTAGAAAGCGATTCAATAAAAAAGCGCCATCCTTTAGTTGTTGGGATTCGTCCGCCGCTATTATGTTTTTGGAATAAATATCCTAAGTTGACTAATGCTGCCATTTCATTACGAATAGTAGCAGGGCTTAAATCAAGCTTATACTTACTTTGAAGACTAATTGAGCCTACAGCCTCAGCGGTTTTAGTAAATTCTCTAATGATGCTTAAAAGCAGGTCTTGTTGTCTTTGAGTTAGTTCGGACATTATTGTTACTTAAAACTGTTCAAGTTTACCACACATTGGCACAATCCGTTAACACCTGCTAAATTAAACCTAGCTGATCAGGATGAATAGCTTTTGGTTTGGTTATGCCTTTTGGTGGGGAGGCTTTTGAATTCTTCTTTACTGTCTTTTCAACTTTGTTGTCTAATTCAAAAGCCTCTAGGATTTCATTTGCTCTAGTTAAAACCTCTTTAGGTATACCAGCTAGTTTTGCAACGTGAACACCATAGCTTTGATTAGTTCCTCCTTTAACAATTTTATGCTTAAACATAATTTCGCCTTTATCTTCTAAAACCTCAACATTATAGTTAGCGATCTCTTTATATTGTTTTTCTAGATCAATAAGCTCGTGGTAGTGAGTTGCAAAAAGTGTTTTAGCTTTAATCTGTTTATAAACAAACTCTATTATTGACCAAGCAATTGCAACTCCGTCATAAGTACTTGTACCTCTACCAACTTCATCTAAAATAATTAAGCTATCTTTTGTGGCGTTATTTAAAATATTTGCCGTTTCATTCATTTCAACCATAAATGTTGATTCGCCTTTGCTTAAATTATCTGTTGCGCCCACTCTTGTAAAAACCCTATCGATTAATTTCCATTCCATTTTTTTAGCAGGTACAAAAGATCCAATTTGCGCCATCAATGCTATTAACGCAATTTGCCTAATATATGTTGATTTTCCCGACATATTTGGGCCAGTTAGAATATGAATATAGTCACTATTAAATTCAATAGAATTAGGAGTAAAGTCGCTAACGATTTTTTCAATAACTGGATGCCTTGAATCTTCAATTAATAAAATATTATTACTTTTTATCATAGGCTTTGTGTATTGATTCTCTCTTGCAACTTTTGCAAAGTTAACATAGCAATCAATTTCCGAGATAATTTCTGCAACTTCTAAGATTTCAGCAATGCATTCAGCAATTTTATTCCTAATTTCAAAAAATACATCCTGTTCTAATCTGATTAACTTTTCTTCTGCAGAAAGGATTTTTTCCTCTAATTCTTTTAATTCAGGGATAATATATCGTTCAGCATTTGCTAAAGTTTGTTTACGAATATAGTAATCTGGTACTTTATTTAGGTGAGTTTTTGTAATTTCTATATAGTAGCCAAAAACCTGGTTGAATGAGATTTTTAATGTATTAATACCCGTCTTTTCAATTTCCTGACTTTGTAAATTAGCAAGAATCTGTTTAGAATTTTGTCTTAAAGATCTAATTTCATCTATTTCGGTATTAAAACCTTCTTTTATTATTCCTGTATTGCTGATTGAAGCTGGCGGCTCATCTGCAATTGATTTGTCAATAATACCAACTACTTTATTCACTGCTGATAATAACTCTGAATCACTTGCCGCCAGCTTTTCAACAAACATATTTAACCTTTTAGATAATTTCGTGTTTGTTCTAACTTGTTTAATCAACTGCTCAATATTTAGCAAGCTATTTTTTAAAGCAATTAAATCTCGTGGATTGGCTGATTGAACACCAATTCGGCCCATTATTCTTTCTATATCTGCTATATTGCTTAAATTTGAATCAATATCTGAAGCTAAAATAGGATTATTATAGAATGTTTCAACGCTATCAAGCCTATCTTGCAAAATATCAGGATTTATTAAAGGGTAAATAATCCAATTTCTAAGCTTACGCTTACCCATTGCTGTTGCAGCTTGATTTAGAACACCATAAAGAGTATTTTTATCGTTACCATTTGCAGAATAAACAAGCTCTAAATTCCTGATTGTTTCAAAATCAAGCTGCATATAATCAGAATATTGATATTTTCTGATTGTCTTAATATGTTTTAACTCACTTCGTTGGTATTCTTGTAAAAAGTTTATTAAAACGCCTGCTACAATGATTAATGGATCAATATCCTCAATGCCAAATCCTCTTAAAGATAGAACCTGTAATTGACTTAGCAGAATTTCACTTGCATAACCTAAATCAAATTTTGAATCTTCAGCCTTTTCAATAGATCTACTATAAATTCCCTTTAGGAACTCATAATCTTTTACTGCAGTTAAGATCTCTGATGGATTTACTTTATTAAGTTCCAGTTTAAGCTGATTTAACGACTGTGTTGAAAATACTTGAAGCAAGCCAGTTGTTAAATCACAGTAAGATAATAAGTAAAACGTTTGTTTTTTATCCACGAATCTGTAAAAACAAGCGATAAAGTTATTTTTTGAAGCGTCTAACGAGTTTTCATCCATGACGGTTCCCGGCGTAACAACTTTGGTTACTTTCCTTTCTACTAACTTGCCGGGAACCGCCTCTTCAACCTGATCTGCAATTACAACTTTTAAGCTTGCTTCTACCATCTTTGGCATATATGTAGCAAGTGCATGGTGCGGTATTCCTGCCATTGGTGTTCTTTTATCATCTTTTCCTCTGCCAGTAAGGGTTATTCCTAAAACTTTTGAAAGAGTTATAGCATCCTCGTTAAAAGCTTCATAAAAGTCTCCAAGCCTGAATAAAACAATAAAATCCTTATACTCAGCCTTGATTTTTTGATACTGTTCCTGCATGGGAGTCATATATGTGGATTATACATCAAGTTTTATTTGTATCAGTTATTTGTTCTTTTCCCGAAATTGGGCATCTATAAAATCTTTTGTTTGTACAGAAGAGTCTTTTTTTGTTTTAGATTGGGCTGAAGTTCTTTTTGAAGTAAAACTTAAATATATTGCCTTAAGCAGATAGTAGATTTCTCTAATAAATCCTATTGTAAGCAGTACAGTTCTGGCCCTTTTATATGTAAACATTACTACAAAACTTATAAGGACAAAAACCGTAAGCAAAGATAAACAGCAGAAAAATATTAATAAGTATCTAAACAAATTCTCAATATCCATATAAGGAATATTTTATCATGATAGAATTATAAGGATGAAAAAATTATTCACCACTATAAATATCAACAGATTTCTCTTGCTAATAATCTTAGCTGTTATTCTGGCATACCAGCTTGTTGGAGGATATAAATATTTTGAATTATCAAACGACGGACAAATATTAGCATTAAGACTTCAAGACTTTTTAACGCTATTTTTAAGCATAATAGTAGAAGCATTTCCATTTGTAATTTTAGGCGTTACTATTTCTACGTTGGTAGGAGTTGGGTTTTTCAGCTGGCTAGCAACTCAAGTTAAAACTCATAAATATATTTTGGCTCCTTTGTATTTAATCTATATTCTATTTAACACGATTGATAAAAAACTTTATAAAAATAGATTTTACTCACACATAAAAATTTCATTAATGGGTGTTGTGTTACCTGTTTGTGAATGCGGTAATGTTCCTGTTGCTAGAAGGCTTTTGTTAAGTGGATTTACAGTATCACAATCTATAACTTTTTTACTAGCGGCACCAATTTTGAACCCAGTTACTTTTCTAACTACAATGGAAGCATTTAGTTTTGATCCAAGTGTTGTAGTTATTAGAATGCTTGCTGGTTTTATAATTGCAAATTTTATTGGAATTTTGTTAAGTTATAAAAAACCCCAAAGTGATTTTTTAAACCTAGATTTCTACCAAGAAGTTTGTGAAGCGGTTGACCACAAGCACTCTAAAAATAGATTTATAGAAGCGTTAAACACTTTCCAAAGAGAATTCTTAGAGATCTTTAAAGTACTTGTAATCGGAGCTATTTTAGCTGGTATTTCACAAACATTTATCCCAAGAGATATAATAATAGCAATAGGACAAAATCCATTATTGTCTATTCTTGCAATGATTTTACTAGCATTTGTTATCTCAATTTGTTCAAACGTTGATGCTTTCTTTGCATTGTCTTATGCAAATTCTTTTACAATGGGTTCTATTTTAGGCTTTTTAGTTTTTGGACCAATGATAGATATAAAAATGTTAACTATGATGAAATCTACATACAAACTTAAATTATTAGGATTAGTTACGGTATATGTGTTCTTATTTAGTTTCTTAACAGCACTAATAGTAAATTTTATTAAATGACACGAATAATTAGTTCAATAACACTACTAGGAATGGGAATATACGGCTTATTATTGGCACATAACAATAAGTTAGGATTATATATTCACCCGCGTTTCTTTGAAGAGTCATTTATTGCAAGTATAGTAGCTGTATTGATTGGGGCAGTATCTTTGATCTATTTTATCTATAAAGATAGACGAGAATTTTACCAGTTTAAACGTCTTTTTAATCAAAAAATAATGGTAATAGGTGTTTTAATAGCTCTTTCTTTTTTAGTTAACAGCTTATTTTTGATATTAGCTGCATTTGTAGTTATTGTTCCTTTTAAATACGAGGATAGATTTACTAGAATAATTAAAAACGATATATTTGGAACCCTTTTAGTTTTATTAGTAGTACTGGCAGGACTTTTTTTACCTGCAAGAGGTTTAAGCTCAATTACAGCTTCACAAAGATCAATTGATTTAAATGCTATTAATTTAACACAAACTACTGCAAGCGCAATCCAAAATTTTAGTAAATCCACAAGTAATTACACATTAGGAGATTGGATTGCGCTCCAAAACTACAATCCTGACCCTCTTTTTTATAAAGACAAAGATGTAAAGATTTCAGGATTTGTATACAGACCTGATAATTTACATTTAGATAAAGATACTTTTTTAGTAGCTAGATTTATTATTACCTGTTGTGCAGTTGATGCAAGACCAGTAGGGCTTAGAGTTAAAACTAATGAATACAATCCTGATCAGGATGAATGGGTTGAAGTTGAAGGGCTTTTTAATGTAGATGAAAATCAAAACTTAATAATTGAACCTAAAAATATTATCAAGCTCGAAGAGCCTGGTAATCCCTATATCTTTTAATGAAAAAACTTCTTAAATTCAACAAATTAAGCATAGTTTCAATAATCATATTGATTATTTTAACCTTGGTATTTATTGCACTAAATACCTTAACTCATCCCCATGTAGTTGGGATTAATGTAATTGGAGGTGCAGAAAACGCTAAACTTAAAAATCAGCAGATTAGAATTGAGTTTAATAGGCCTATTAATAGAGATACTGTAACTAACTCTATTGAAATTACACCAAAAGCAGATTTTAGAAGTTTATGGTCTGGCAATAATTTAATTTTGGCATTTGATACTTCCCTAGACTCACAAACCGATTATACTCTCACATTAAAGAAAAATATTACTGATATCTACAATGAAGAATTTACAGAAGATTATATTTTTCATTTTAAAACTGAAATTCCAAGACTCGCTGTAATAGAAAAAGTTCACGATAATACCACTAATACGATTGCTATATATAATGCTAACTTAGCCGGCAGGCAAGAGTTGCTTAAACGGGACAATATTCAGTTTTACGGCCTTAATGAAACATTCCTAGTAGTTGTTACAGAAAGTAACTACACCAATAATATTGAACTTATTAACCGTGTTACAAACGAGGTCCAGAATTTTAATCTTAACAACGTTAGAATAAATTCATTTGCATTTTCACCAACAAGAAATGAATTTGCCTATGCTTTCCAAGAAGTTGAAGTAGAGCAAAATTACTATATACCTATATCAGATGCTAAAGTTATTGTTTACGATATTGATGCCAGATCACAAATAGATTTTAATCCGCAAAATAGTGCAGATGATGTTGTTTATCTGGAATATTCTAATGACGGTAACTCTCTTTTATATAGATCCAGCGATTCATTTTATACTTTAGCTGAAATAAAAAGACAGGATAACTTTACAGGTATAGGCCGTTATCTATGGTCAGGAAATTTTAATAAAGATAGCGATAAGATTATTTTTTTAACATTTGATCCTGCCAGTTCTCAAATACCCTATCAGTTTATATCTACATTTAGTTCAGAAAGAGAAATAATTAATATTACTGACGGATTTACAGCAGTGCTAGATCCTGTTTTTATGAATAAAACAGATTTGATATTATTTGCACAAAAACATAAAGATCTAGATAGAACAAAAGGAATTTATAAAATTATGCAGACTGACTTAAGCGGCAATTCAGTGGAAGTGATTTCTAACGAAAAATACAGTCTGGAATTGCCGCTTCCAAGCCCTGATGACCGCTACATTGCAATAGAAAAATATAACGAAATAAACTTACTGAATTTCATAAATGCTAGAAACTATGGATTTCAAAATAAACCTCAGCTTGCTAACATTATAGTTTTTGATACAGTAGAAAATAAACTATACGATACTAATTTAATTGCAGTAGAAGCTAAATGGATTTAAGAATATTTACAAAAACGTTGTTACTTACACTACTATTTATTATCCCTATAAGTTCTTATCCTCTTAAAGCAGGTTCAGGTTTTGAATTGACACCAGCAAGTATAGATTTAACACTCAGAACAGAACAAAGTCATTTAGGCACATTTACAATAATAAATAATGAAGATACAGACGTATTAATCACTTTACAAGAAGGAATGTATGTTGATGGGCAAATTGTTAAAGAGGACTTTTCTTGGATAACAACCTCTCCACAACAATTTGCCCTTAAAAAATCTCAATCGCAAGAGATTCAATACACGCTTACGGTACCATCAGATACTCCTAAAGGTGTTTACAACAAATTAATATTACTTAATATTACTGCAAATACTGCAACACAGGAGCAAAATAACTATCCTACAATAGATTTAACAATCCCCTACCAAATAAACATATTTGTAGATTCTTTATTTGCAAGTGATTTAGGAATTAAGGTCACTGAATTTTCATCAGATACTAAACTTACAATTAATAACCAGATTACATTTAAAATAAAAGTTGAAAATAAAGGAAAGAATCAAATATCAAAGCCTATCGGACATTTACGAATTATCAGCTCAATGGGAGATGCTGTATATTCTGCAGTTCTTAATGAAAGCTTAAAAGCTGTTACCGATTCTGATACCTTTGAATATGACTTTACAGCAAACTATCCTATTAATAATATTATCGATATTGGTCAGTATAGAGCCGAGCTTTTGTTTACTGATTCATTAAGTGGATCAACCGAATTAAGACAAATGACCTTTGTTTCAATTAACTATCTATTGTTTGTAATTATTATTGGCGTAATAGCTGCAATTTTCTTTTTAACTAGAACAATAAAAGGTTTATTATTAGAAACAAGTTCTATTAAAATTGCGGAAGACCAAAAATATATTGGCATTCAAAAAGAAACTAGAATTAGATCGGCTAAATAAATTATTCTTTAGCTTCAGATTGATACTTTTTATTCCTTAATTTTCTTCTTTGAATTACTGCAAATAAGTAAGGTGCAAGCGATAGCGTAATTGGAACCATTGTACCTACAGCCACCAAAGTAACCTGCTTTGTATTGTCTAAGTTTAGTAGCGTTGCAGTATTACCCTTAGACTTAATACTTCCTATTAAACTATCTTTTGCAAGCCACGATACTGCATTCAAGGCAAACGATATACTATTTTTATCTTGACTTTGTCTTTGTGCTAGTCCTTCTAGAATACTATCTGTTAAGAAATCAGTATCAGCTACCACTACTGCTCTTCCACCATTTGAATTTTCTAATGCTACCGCAACAGTTCTTTTACTATCCGTATTAGAAGGTTGCCAGTCCTGATCAAATGATAAATTTAGATTATCGCTTGTCTGAATATTTGCACTGTTTCCTGTTTCAAGCAAAGTATAAATTGTGTGACCATCTTTATTTTCAGTAGAAATTGAACTTGCAAATAATAGTGATACATTAGTTACATCTTTATTAATATTTGTAGAGTTCTCTACAGAATTTGCAATAAACCACATTGGAAAATTAAACACGATAGGTGAAAACAATGATTGCAGTGCAATAATATTGTTATTTTCTAGATCATAAACCATATCATTATTTATTTTTACACCATATTCTTCAAAAAGGGCTGCTAAACTATTTTCATTTAAAGCAGGTGTTTCTGTATTTGTATCAATAGTATCTGTCATTAAAAAGATACTGCCACCATTTACATAAAAGTTTTTTAATTCGGTTACTGCATTATCAGTAAATTCTTCAACAGGACCAGCAATTATTACTGTAGAAATATCTTCTGGAATTTCAGCTGATTCTTCTGTTAAGGAAATAGAAGTAACATCAAATAAATCAACAAGTTCTTTATTAAATACAGTAAGATCATTGGTTGTGGAATGTGCAACATTATTTGTAATAAATGCAATCTTTCTTTTTTGAGTCTCACTTAGCTTCTTAATTTTTTTTGTTATTTGATATTCAAGGTCATTTAAGATCTCATTATTAAAGTTTAGTACTTCACTTTTATCTTCGTATTTAAAAGCTACACCAAAATATCCAACTACAACTTGTGCAGAATCGCTTGAATTAACACTAAACTGAATTTGACTAATACCATCGGTTTGAGCTTTTGATTGAAGAGAAGTATCTTTGTCTGGTTCTATTAAATTTACACTTACTTTGCCTCCTGAAGCTTTTGAGTAATCAGAAAGCAAATCCTGCACTCTTCTAAGCTCACTTTGAAACTCTATTGGAAGGTTAGACGATGCATAATAATCAACTGTTAAGCTATTCGGCATTCTATTTAAAACCTCTACCGTAGCTGCAGACAAGGTATACCGTTGATCTGATGTAAAATCAATTCTGCCTGGGATTACTTGACCTAATGTTCCTAATAAAAAAGCTATTATTACAAATAATGCAGTAGCTACCTTAGCTTTTTTTAAATATTTATGGCCCACAGGATACTTATCTTTTATTAACAAGTAATACGCCAAACTTAAGAATAAAAAGATAAAAGCTATAAAGTAGAAAATATCTCTAAAGTCTAAAACTCCTCTGGATACTGATTGGTAGTGAGAAAGTAAACTTAATTTTTCTAAAATAGATGAAATTGGTGCAGGTAACACTGCAACAAAACTTGAGCCGATTAAAATCAATACAGCTATAACAACTACTGAAGTTAAAAATGACGCAATTTCAGCTTTGAAAAGAGCTGAAATTGCTAATCCTACACTAACCATGCACAAGCCAAGTACGAGTGCTCCCGCATATTGCATAACTGCTTGTCCAAAATCGATACCCGAATAAGAAGCAACTACCACTGTTATTGGCAATGTTAATAAGATCAGAATAAATGTTAACAATGAATACGAGATAAATTTCCCTAATAGTAAATCAAGCTCAGTCAATGGCTTTGACAATAAATACTCAAAAGTTCCATTACTCTTTTCTTTTGAAATTGCACCCATCGTTAATGCCGGTACTGCAATTGCTAAGGCAAAAGCAATATAACCAAACATTTGAGTTAAATCATTTGTACCAAATTGATTGTATCTTCCGATTCCAAACAATAGTATTGCAACAACTACAATAAATAGTGAGCCTACTATTAACCCTGTTGATGAGAAAAGTATTGACTTTAATTCCTTAAGAATAAGGGATACAAACGATCTTTTTAATCTTAAATCTTTTAATTTTAGCTTAGCCATATTAATTAAGTGTTAATGATCTAAATATCTCTTCTAAGTTCTGTGTACTTGTTTTTAGCTGTAAAAGATCCCAGTTAGAAGACCTATAAGCATTATTAATTTGTTTAAGCATATTTTCTTCGTTCTCGCCAATAAGTTCATAAGTAAACTTATTGTTATTGATACCTTGTAAAGTTACTTTAACATCTAAGAATTCAAACGATGGTTCTGTTTCAGCTCTTAAGCTTAAAGTAATTGTAGTATGTTTGAGCTGTTCATTTACAATTGATTCTTTGCTTCCATCTTTTACAATCTCTCCCTTATTTATAATCACAATTCTATTACACATTGCTTCAACTTCTTGCAGTACATGAGTAGAAATAATTACTGTTTTATTTTTTCCAAGCTCAGAGATTAAACTCCTGATTTCAGCGCGTTGGTTTGGATCAAGGCCTTCTGTTGGTTCATCTAAAATCAAAATTTCAGGATCAGGAACTAAAACTTGCGCCAAACCAACGCGCTGCTTGTAACCTTTAGAAAGTTCAGAGATCTGTTTATAAAACACACTTTTTAATCCTGTTGCTTTTACAACATAATCAATTCTTTCTTTATATTTTGCTTTTGTAAAATTTGATAAATCAAGCGCTAATTCAATGGCCTCTTTAACAGTCATTTCTTTATACAATGGATTATTTTCTGGCATAAATCCGATTCGCTTTTTACCGTAGATTGGGGAATTTCTAATACTCTTATTATTTATAAAAACATCACCTTGATCTGGAATAATCAGGCCAGCTATAATTTTCATTGTTGTACTTTTACCTGCACCGTTCGGTCCTAAAAGACCAACTACTTCACCTTTATCTATTTTTAAACTTAAATTCTTTACAGCAGCAATATCGCTGTAGCGCTTGGTAATGTTTTTAATTTCAATCATGCTTTTAATATAACTATAATGTTTTACAAATTCTATACATCGAATGTGAATTATCTGTGAAGTTACACCTTACCTAAACTTTTTGCAAGTTTATTGATCTCCTCAGATAATCCTTTTATTTCAGTAATTCCTTTATCCCAGAACTCTTTTTGAGTAATATCAATATTTAGATTTCTAAATATCTCTTTAGGTGATTGACTTGTTCCCGCACTTAAAAATTCTTTAACTTTGTTTATAAACAAGTGATCATTCTTAACGGCATTCTGCATAGATTTAGAAATTAGTAATCCGCTTGCGTATGAATAAACATAAAAGAATCTTCTTATATGTGTCCAAGTTACCCACTTGTATTTAGTTTTATTAAATATAACCGAATTACCGTAAAGTTTTGCAAATGAATCTAAAAATACTTGACCTATTTCTTCCTTTGATAAGTAGCCTTTTTCTCTGAATTGTCTATGAAGATTCTGTTCAAAAGTATAACAAGCAACTTGCACAAAAATTGTTGCAATATCATCCTCAATTTTTTGCATCATCAAAACAAGCTTTTGTTCATCGTTAGCTTCCTTCACTAGTTCCTGCCATACAAAATCTTCCATAAAAGTGCTTGCCACTTCTGCAGTAGATAATACTGTTCCATAATTCAATTCATTTTGTTTACGCATTAATACATCGTTTATTCCATGACCTATTTCATGCGCCATAGTTAAGCAATCTTGAATTTTGCCAGTAAAATTCAATAAAACATAAACCGGAGAATTTCTAGATACATTTGCGCAGAATGCACCACTTATTTTACCTCTTCCAGGGAATGCATCTACTCTTCCTTCATTAAAGAAATCTAAAAATATTTTATTGAATTCAGGATCTAAATTACTTAATACCCTTGATACAAGATCTACTGCTTCTTCTAAAGTATAGTTTTTAATATTACTTACATCTATTGTTTGATCTAAATATTCAATTCCTAATAAAGCTTCGTGTGCCTGCAGCTTTTTTTTGCCAAGCATTTTAGCTTTAAATTTAAAATAATCTTGTACAACATTAAAGTTGCTTACAACGCTTTGAATCATTGCGTCTACAACTTCTGTATCAATATCATCACTTAGATGTCTAGCAGATTCTGCACGTTCAAAGTTTCTTAATTTATCTGAAGTTTTTTTATATTCTAAAATCGAATTTAATTCATTTTCTGCTACGCTAGCCCATCGTTCTCTCATTCTGTATAAAGCTTTCACAGCCGATTCGCGAACTTTAACGTTTCTAGTATCAATCATAGGACCGATTTCGCTAATCGGCTTTTTTTCCTTTTTACCCTCTTCAGTTAAAACTTCTTCTAGATCATTTGCTATAAAAGATTCAGTCATTTGAACCCAGTTATAGGTAGCAGGTTTCGAGATTAAATTAGCGACTTTTTCCTGGTCTTCAGTTAACAAATGGTTAGCTTCCTCAAAAAGTCGCTCTAGAAAATGCCTATATTGTTTAAGCTCTTTGGCATTTAAAAATTTATCTTGCTCAGACTTATCAATCTTAGAAATTCTATATGTAAAAAACTGTATTTGATTGCCTAAATTATCAGTAAATTCAGAAATCTTATTAATTTGAGCTTTAGTTTCAGGATTTCCCTGCTCAAGAGCATCTTTAAGTTCAAAATAGTAGCTTATCTGAAAATCAAGACCATACTTTTCCATTAAAGTGTTGTATTCATCTAAAGCCTCTTTAAGAACTTTGGGATCTTTTAAATAGTTATCCATAGGATTCCATTTTTTTGTAAAGCTATCCCATGCAGTTTTAACTTCTGCTTTTAAGTCCTCAATCTTATTGGGATCTTCTGATTCAAGTATTAATTTCAAATTCCACTTTGTATTCATCTCTTAATATTTTAAAAGCTAAGTAATAATATCACGAGTACGGTAATATTGAATTTAGGTCTAGTTTTGATATAATCGTTTTACTTTCGATATGCGGGTATAGTATATCGGTTATTATATTGGTTTTCCAAACCAAGGAGGCGGGTTCGATTCCCGCTACCCGCTTTTTTTATCATTTGCACAGCCATATTAATAAGAGTAGAATCCTTATAAATACTTATCATCTATAATTTTATGGAAGCATTCGAAAAACAATGCCAGTCTTGCGGGATGCCTTTGGAAAACGGTAAAAAGTCCGGAACCGAAGCAGATGGGAGTCCAAGTAAACTATATTGTACCTACTGCTACAAAGATGGCAAATTCTTGCAGCCGGATATGACATTAGAAGAGATGAAAAAAGTTTTAGATACTACTATCGGCAAAGAAGGTCTTAAAGGAAAATTTCTTGCATTTTTTGGAAAGATGCAACTAAAAAGTCTAAAAAGATGGAAAGTATAATCGTCTAATTGTAACCTCAATTAATTTCCCCTATACTTAATATGTAAACTTATTTTATTTGTTAAGAAATAGGCTTATGAAGATATTAATAAATCTTGTCGTAAGTACTATCGCTGTGCTTATTAGCGCATACATCATTCCTGATGTACAGGTGGAAGGATTTTTTGTAGCAGTTGTAGTAGCAGTTGTACTTGCTATTGTAAATGCTTTGGTAAAACCAGTAGTAGAGTTCTTAACTTTACCTGTGAATATCCTTACACTCGGATTATTTAGCTTTGTTGTTACTGCATTAATGGTAATGCTAACAGCTGCCATTGTTCCTGGATTCCAAGTTGGCGGATTCTTAGCTGCATTACTATTCGGTGTAGTACTATCGTTAGTTAACGGAGTACTGTTTGCTGTACTACCTGGAGAAAAAAAGGATTTGTAATAAATAAAGGCTCATATATTCTTGAAATAAAGCAGTCCGGCTATGTACCATACAAAGAAAATATTGAATATAACACTAACGAAGGAATTGTTGCCAAAGATATCGGCTTAGTTCCTGAGGTCAGCTCTGCGCAAACCTTTAGACTAAATCTAAGATCAAAACTTTATACACTAAACACTATTTTGGTATATGCAGGATTTGCACTATCTATTGTTGCACTTATAGTAAGTCAAACATTATTAAATGTTGTAATTGTAGCTTTATATGCAGCCCAATTTATTATCTTTAGATTACTAAGCAAAAAAACAAAACGTGAGTGGGGCTATGTTTATAACTCTAAGAATGGAGCTAAAATTAAAGGAGCCTTTGTAAGAATTTACGATACTGTCTTAACTAGACAGGTAGAAGTAATTATTACTGATGAACAGGGAAGGTATATGTTCAATAACTTAAAAGAAGGTAACTACTTAATAAGTGTATATTCCGAAGGATATACCTTCCCTGCCCAGTCGCAAAGTAACCTAAACTTAACTTATAGTCAAACCGGACAAGCGTTTGTAAAAGTTAGCGTTCTTAAAGGTAAGCCAATTAATCTAATAATACCTTTAGATCCTTTAAGCCCATCTGCAGTTAGAAGTGGTCCTTTTGGAAGCTGAAATCATTTTATTACTTCGGGTAAAGCTTCGTCTGTTTGTATAAACTTTAACGATAATGAATTTACGCATTCGCGCACATTTGCAGGCGTTAACTCTTCACCAATAAACTCGTGTCCCAAATGTGCGCCACAATTAGCGCATTGTATTTCTATTCTTGCACCATCTGGGTCCGGAAGTTTTTTTAAAGCGTTAGGATAACTTTTATCAAATGCAGGCCAGCCACAATGTGCCTCAAATTTAGCTTCAGAAGAAAAAAGTGGTAAGTTGCATCTTCTGCAAACAAAAGTTCCAGGCTCGTAAAAGTCATCGTACTCACCTGTAAACGGAGCTTCTGTTGCTTTATTTACAATTACATCTTCTTCTTGTGGTGTTAACTTATTGAATTTATCTTTCATAAAATTATTATTTAAGAAGTTTTTTGATTTGTGGTACCACTTCTAAGGTTCTTTGGTAGCCAGCGTCAACTAGTTTATTATCCATCTTTTTAAAATCAAACATATTTACACCGTCTTTAAAGTTGCCGATATCTAAGTCTACCGGATCTAATAAAAGTTCTTTTTCGGCATTAACCCTTACAAGTGCGGAAATTGATTGAAATATACTGCCTATCGGCTCCATAAATTTTAAAGTAGAGATAGAATCTACATCACAGCCAACTACTATATCCGCACCCATTTCACGGATATATTTTGCTCCGTAATATACGCTATATCCTCCTTCAGCTAATAATTTACCACTTATTTTGTATGGCAGCATAAGCGGCGATAATGCGCACGACGCTAATATTGCTTCCGCCAAGTTGCCCTCCCGCATTACCGCCGCTTTTCGTTCATCTAAATCAGTTGCAAAAATTGCTAGTGCAGGTTTTGTATTTTCAATTTTAAAATCCCCAACATATGTTTTAAATGTTTCTAAAACTCGTTCTTGATCTAAGATCTCAACGCCATCAAAAGGATTTACATCTAATAATGAAGATATATTTACATTCTTAATAATTGATTCTATCTCTTCAAAGCTTTTTCCTGTACCAAAAAGCCCAGCTATAATTGCACCTCCACTTAAAGCTCCAATTGCATGAACTTCAATGGCATTGTCATAAAGAGCTTTTAAAACTCCAAGATACACAAGAGCTTTAACACCTCCGCCACTAAAACTTAATCCCAGCTTTTTCATACTGATTTTTTTAATATCTCCTTAAGTACATCAATGTTGATATCGCTTAATTTGTTTACATACAAGCAGCCTTTTCCTGTTTTATATTTTCCCAGTTTACTTAACAGTGTTGAATATTCCTGCTCAGGTTTATTAAAAACATACAGTGTAAGAGTTTGTTTGCGAGGTGAAAATCCTATTATAAACCAGTCTAACTCCCGGCCGCTTGCATACTTTAAATGTTGATTCCCAAAACCCACAATACTTGTTCCCCACATCTTAGGTTTAGCACCAGTAGCCTGCTGCATAAGTTCAACAATTATTTTGCTATCTTCTCTTTTGACATTGTCTTCAATAGCGTTTATAAAAGCAGCAACATCCCCACTGTTAACTTTAGTTTTAAGCTCAGCCTTTGCCATTTTTTATAGTTGAGTTCCGTCTGGGCACAATTCGAATTCACAGTTAGGGCCTGATCTGCCAACTTCAGTTGTTCCATCTGGGCACATTTTTACTTCCAAAGTACAAACTACGGAATTCTCATCTTCGTCTGAAGCAGTTGGACATTCGTAGAATTCACAATTATTTGAAGAATTCCTCATTACATATGATCCATCTTCACATTTTTTTGTGTCCATTTCGCACAACACCTGATTTACTTCAACATTATTGGTGGTTGTATTGGTTGTAGGATTCGTTAATGATTGAATTAATAGATATCCTCCAACTAAAAGTGCTACTACAACAAGTATGCCTACAATGATTAGCACGACTTTCTTTGTTTTTTCATTCATAAAATTTAATTAAAAATTTATATTAAACTATACATCAAATTAAGAACGAACACACCTATTACTGCAAGTACAACAGAAATTGCTACTATGTAAACTGATAATTTATTTTTTCTAAATAGTATAAAAGGAGTTGATAATGCCAGCACAATTAAAGCTAACGAAAAGAAAAATGGAAACAAGTTTATATAGCTAATTGATAAATACGGAATTATTTGTATTAAATTAGCAATATTTTCTGTAAATACAATTATCAACGGAATTATTACCGCAAAGACTTTTAAATTAGCTTTTTTAGCAAATTCCGCCATTCTACCTGATAACCCACCAATGCCCCCTAATATTATAGAGATCAAACCCCAGCCAATCACCGTTGTGGCCAGATTAACTCCTAAAAGCGGTGCTGCTCCTACCGAAGAATATATTAAATAGTAAACAACTATAGATAAAACTAAACTCGAAACAGGAAGAACAAAAGCTTTTATTTTACTTTTAAACCTTGTACCGAACCAAAAAGTAAATAAAATCCAAACAGAAGCGGTATTAAAAAAGCCACTAAAAAAATATGTAAATGGTGATGGCAGTAGGATGTAACTTGATGACAACAGTCCCATAAGAATGCCTAACCCTACTGCCATCAATGAATTTTTATTATTTTTAACAAAAACCAACATAATTAAACTTTTGTTCAATTATATTGTATTACAAAAGTTATTCAGCTTCAAAACTTTGCAGTAAAAACATTATGATTAAACCTATAATAAAAGCTGCAATCTCTACAATATATTTTTTAACTCCAGCTTTTCGATGAATAACAGGAAGTAAATCAGCTAAAGCAATATATATAAATTGACCAGCGGCAACTGGCACCAAATATTTCTCTAAATCTTCAATAAAGTTTGTAAGTACAAAAACTAATACAACACCCAACATTGCCGTTAATGCAGTCAAAAAGTTAATTACTAAGATCCTTGCTTTGTTCCATCCTGAATAAACTAATACCGAAACATCTGCTATTTCTTGAGGAATCTCGTGGAAGATAACCGCAATTGTTGTTGCTATACCAATTTCTGGAGAAATTAAAAAGCTAGAGGCGATGGCAACTCCATCTAAAAAATTATGAATGCCATCGCCGATAATATTCAATTTACCTAAATGATTATGTAAATGATGGTTATGATCGTGCTCTTTTTCAATAACTTCTATTTCAGTACTGGAATCATGACTACAGTGAAGATAAGCCTCAATTATTAGCATAATTGTTATGCCAAAAAGGATTCCAAGCACTGATTCATTTGTATAGCCATGCAACTCTATGTGTTCAGGCAGGAGATGAAAAAAGACATCTCCAATTAAGCTTCCTGCTGCAAAAGATACAAAAGCAGTTATAAATATACTTTTAGAAACTCTTTTAATTAAAAAGAAGATTCCCACAAATGATACTAAGCTGACTAGAAAAGTTGCAGCAATAGGCATTATTAAATCCATATAAAACATTCTAATATATTATCTATTTCAATTGTACAAAACCTGTCAAGTTGTATTACAATCAAAATATGTTTCATTACTTTTATGTGACTTTTTTTAAGCCTATAGCATTTAGGTTTGATCCTGAGTTGGTCCACGATAAAATGAGTCAATTCGGTCATTTTCTTGGTCGATTCAAATTAGGCAGATGGATTACCAAGCTGCTTTTCTCCTCTACTCAAAATGAAATTCTAAAACAAGAAATTCAGGGCGTGGTTTTTAAAAATCCAGTTGGCCTTTCAGCAGGATTTGATAAGAACGCCAAATTAATGAATATTTTGCCTTATATAGATTTTGGCTTTGAAGAGATCGGTTCTGTCACTATGTATCCTTATGCAGGCAATCCAAAACCACGCCTTTACAGATTAAAAAAATCTAAAGCGTTAGTTGTCTACTACGGTTTGATGAACGATGGAGTTAAAACTATCGGTAAAAGAATTAAAAAAGCATTAAAAACAGATATGGTTTTAGGTGTGTCTATTGCTAAAACGAATTCAGATAAAACTGCTAAAGAGGAAGACGGTATTATGGATTACTATCATTGTTTAAAATATTTAGTAAATCATAACATTGGGCAATACTATACTATAAATATCTCCTGCCCCAATACCTTTGGTGGAGAACCTTTTACAACAGTCGATAAGCTAGACCGATTACTCAAAAAACTTTCTGAAGTAAAAACAGATAAACCTATATTTATAAAGATGCCAATAAATCTGGATTTAAAAGATTATGACGGTCTTTTACAGATTTGTGTTAAATATATTATTACCGGTGTAATTATTGGTAATTTAACTAAAATTAAGGATCCTAATCTGATAAAAGATGAGATTCCTGAGCATATAAAGGGAGGAATTAGCGGGCTGCCAACACAAAAGTTATCAGATGACCTTATTAGCTACACCTTTAAAAATTACGGTGACAAGTTAAAGATTATGGGCGTTGGCGGTATCTTTTCTGCAGACGATGCTTACGAAAAAATTAAACGAGGAGCTTCGCTACTGCAATTAATTACAGGCATGATTTTTGAAGGTCCATCTTTAATCAAAACTATTAACAATGAACTTACTGCTATGCTTAAAAATGATGGATACAAAAGCATTTCAGAAGCTGTAGGTGCTTATCATATCTAAATCATCCAAATTGATATTATAGGATTATTTTGGTAGAATACACCGGTTTAATACACGGATAATTTTTATACACGGCTTTATGGCAGCAACATCTGAACTATATAGAGGCATGATTATTAAGCACAATAATGAGCCTTGCATTTTAATCGAAAAAGAATTCTATTCACCTGGCAAAGGCTCAGCATTTAACAGATGCAAGCTAAAGTCTATCAAAACAGGCAAAATTGTAAATGTTGTATTCAAATCAGGCGAGAAAGTAGATGAATTAGAAGTTTCAACCAGAAATATGCAATATTTATACGCAGACGATAATTATGCATACTTTATGAATCCAGATACTTTTGACCAGGTTACTGTACCATTAGAGGACATTCCTGGAAAAACAGATTACTTACATTCAGATGCTAAATATATAATGTCTTTTTATGAAGATGAAGTTATATATGTTCAGCTTCCTGCAAAAATCTCGCTTGTTATTACTGAAGCGCCTGAAGCTGTTAAAGGAGATACTGCTACTAACGCTTTAAAAGAAGTTACAGTAGAAACAGGCTTAAAGGTAAAAGTTCCTTTATTCATCAAAACTGGAGATAAGATAATTATTAACACAGAATCAGGTGAATATTACTCAAAAGAGAATAAATAACTAGCCGATAATAAACAATGAAAACCTGGCAGAAACTAAAAGAAAATCCTTTATTGTTTCAAAGGTATTTTATTAAAGAATATATTATTAAGGCCTGCCGCCAATTCTTTGAAGAAAGAAACTACCACGAACTGGAAAGCCCATTAATTACAAATGCTTTACCGCAGGAAAGATACTTAGATGTACTCACAACAGAAATTGAACTAAAAGGCGGAATAAAAAAAACTGCCTATTTAACGCCTACAACAGAGACCTATAATAAAAAGATTCTTGCGGCAGGCCTAGGTGAACACTTTGTAATCACTAAAGTGTTACGAGGACTTGAAGAGATTGGTGTAAATCATTCACCTGAATTTACAATGCTTGAATGGTACCACCTAAATACAGACTACAATGGAATAATGCGCGATACCGAGGAGCTCTTTTTATATATTTTAAATTATATTAAAGACGCCCTTCAAAAAGAGCTCAAACTAGGCACGTTTCCAATTGACCTTAGTAATTTTAATAATAATCAGCCAATTATTACCTATCAGGGCAATAAAATAGATTTAAGTACACCTTGGCACAGAGTATCTATACCAGAAGCACTAAAAAACTATGCAGGAATTAAGTTAGAAGATATTCAAGATGAAGAAGCTTTTAGGAAAATTGCATTAGAAAAAAGGTATAAAGTTTCAGAAGAAGATGATTGGCAGCGAATTTATGAATGGATTTGGGCAAATGAAATTGAGCTAAAACTTCCTACGGATAAGCCTGTATTTGTTTATGATTTTCCAAAACAAGTTTGTGTTTTGACAAAGGTAAATCCAGCGAATCCTTTAGTATGTGAAAGAGTTGAAATCTACTTAGCTGGCAAAGAAATCGGGAATGGATACACTGAATTAATCGATGCTAAGTACCAAGAAGCAAGATTTAAAGAGGAAGCATTAGCCAGAAAAAAATTAGGATTAAAAGAGATTGCATTTGACCACGATTTAATTAATGCATTAAAAAGCGGACTACCAAATGTAGCTGGAATTGGAATCGGACTAGATCGTGTAGCAATGGTTTTTGCAGATGCTAAATATATTTCAGACATTAATTACTTTCCTGTTAGTGAATGGTAGAATTAGTAAATGCTTGATGAAGATACAATAACAACAGAATCTGGATTTGAAGCTCTTTTTCTTCGTAGTACTGATCTGTACGAGAAGATAGACCAAGATGTCCTATCCGAATTACTCGAATACTTACATTCAAACGAATTTAGAAGTATTCAATATACTGCTGCTATGAAAATGAGTGAGCATCTTACAGAGCAGATACATACTCCAAATGGACTAACTCTTACTTATGTTGGCAGGGGCTTGTTTTCGCTTATTTTTACTTTTGAATATAACAATACCCTCTTTGCTATAAAAGCTCAAAATTTATTAAAAACAGGGGAGATTGATCCTAACAAAAAAAGTATAAGCTATATCCATGAAGTATTATTATTTGAACAACTGCAAGTAGACTTAGGTGATGCTTTATTAGCACATGGTATTAAACTTCCTAAGTACTACTTAGGAGGCAGCGATGTCGCAATAAGAGAATATATTGAAGGAACTCCACTATCTATAAAAACAGCTGAGACTGTAGTTGCAACAATTAGCCCCATAATGCAGGAGTGGTTAGATAAAAAGAAAGAGAAGAACCCACGAAGATGGGAAGATATCCGGTTAGACTTAGTAGATATCCTTGGCAAGCCAGCAGGTAAAAATTTTATATTAACACCCTCTGGCGACATTTATCTTATAGATCCCTTTTACGGTTAATATGAATCCCAATGATATTACTGCTCAATATTATAATATTGTTTATTCACCATATAAAAGTAAAGATATAACGGATGCAGAAATCTCCCTAATAAATAAACTAGTTACACCGCCAGCACACATTTTAGATATTGGTGCAGGAACAGGGCGGCACGATATCAGTTTACTTCAGCAGGGATATTCAATTACAGCAATAGACTCATCCAAAGGTATGCTTAAAATCTTAACTGATAACGTGCCGCCAAATCTAGCTACAAATCTTACTGTATTTAATAAGAACATTTATACTTTCAACACAAATCAAAAGTTTGACCTTATTACAATGTTTTGGAATACATATAATGAGGTAGCACTTACTAGAAAAAGTGCTTTAACACTGTTAAAGAAATTAAAAACTTTACTTAAGTCCAATGCCAGAATTTTAATAAATATTGATGATTCAAAATTAGTTGATCCCAAAAACTTTGACTTTTCAACAGAAGCAACTGATAAAGGATTCACTTATAAACTACACTGGACAACTGTTCGATACAATTCAAGAACTAATACGTCTGTTTCTAAAGAGCAGATTGACGTTTATAAAGAAAATAAATTAGTAGATAGTAAAACAACTCTTATTAAACAAAGATATTGGAGTATTGAAGAACTTAGCACAATAGCTGCTCAAGCAGAATTATCAACTGAACAATATGTAATTAAGAATTCAGATGAGCTCTACTTAGTATTATCACGAATAAATAAATCTGAATAAACTTGTAAATACAATACTTGCTGTTTCTGATCTTAATACTGGTGAGTCTAAATAAACAAATGTCAGCCCCCACTCTTTTGCCATCTTATGTTCAGCTGGAGAAAAGCCCCCTTCTGGACCAATTAAAAACGCAATATTATTTTTAAACTTATCTACCTCTATTTGATTTAATGGCTGTGCTTCTAGCGATTCTGCAATCTTTTTTCGAGGAATAGTTACAAAATACACAACATCAAAGTCAGAAAGAAGATTTTTAACCTCTTTAAATGTTATACCTTGATAGATTTCGGGAACTGAAATTCGTTCACTCTGTTTAGAAGCTGCTATTGCAAGCTTATTCCATCTTTCAAGTTTTCTTTCTATAACTTCAACTTTAGTTTGTGAAAAATCTGTTTCCATTGGGACAATCGAAGTAATACCTGTTTCTGTAGTTTTTTCAATTACCGTATCAAATTTACCTGCGCGCAATAACCCTTGAAACAAAGTAATCTTTGCAAAATGATCTTGGGTGTTTACTTGATCTTGCAGCAGCTCATCAAGAACAACCATTATTACATCTTTTGAGACAACCTTGAGAGTAGCCAAAAATTCTTTTTCACCATTAAAAACAATAATTTTATCGCCCTTTGTAAGCCTTAGAACTTTTTTTATATGACTTATATCTGAATCGGAGAGCTTCACACTACTGCCAATCCTTATATTTTTTCGTTCAGTAAAAAATCTATTAAGCCTCATAAACAATTACTCTGCTGCACCAGCATTTTCAGCTCCAGGTGAATCTGTTAAAACTGTTTCGGTGCCACTATTAGTGTCTGTTTCTGTAACTGTTTCTTCTTGTTGATTTGCCTCAGCTTGTTCAATTAAACTTGCAATTTGTTTATCGAAGTCATCGAAAGTTTGCATTTTGAACTGCTTACCATAAATAAATATTGTTGGTGTAGAAGCTGCACCCATTTTAGCAATTGCTTTATCTTTTTCTGCTTTAACTTCTGCCCTTACTTCTTCACTAACTCTATCTTTTTTAAACTGTTCAACATCTAACTCTAAAAATTCTGCTAAAGCATCTAAATCTATTGCTTCAGCAAAAAGTTCTTTTTCGGCATCACTGAATGTGAATAAAGGATGAGTAGGAGTCTTCCTATATGTTATCCATTTAAATAAACCATCAGTATACTCGTTAAACTTACCTTGTTTTCGCGCTGCAATAGCTGCATTAGCATATTCAACAGAGGTATCGGGGTTCTGGCCTGCAGTTAAAAATGGCAGCATTTTTAATTCAATATTAGCTTTTTCACCATATTTTTGACGTGCCTGCTGAACATAAGGTTCAAAATCTGCACAATGAGGACAATTAAAGTCTACATAAACTTCCACCTCCACTGGTAATTGGACATTTTCAAATTCCTGCTTATTCCGTTGATTAGAAATAAAATATAGTCCCCCAAAGCTGACTAAAATCAGTAGAACTATCCAAACATAAGAAGGTATTTTCATATAAAGACTAATAAAATGAAATAAATTTTTCTAATTATACATCAAATACTTTTATACGCTGTAATCAATTTATCTATCACATTATCCCACCTGTATATTTTACTTGCGGTAATACCGTTTTTACCTTTAGTAATGTATTCATTTTTATTATTTTTTATTTTATTTATGCTTAAGCTCCAGGAGTCAAAATCTAAAGGATCTAGTATCTCACCAAATTCTTCAGTAATAATTTCTTTAGGACCGCCATGTGAAGTAGCAAGAATATATTTACCCTGAGTCATTGCCTCAACTAAAGTAATACCGAATGGTTCATAAATACTTGGCAGCAAAAAAATATCTATAAAGGCATAAAATTCTAAAGATTCACTAACATCAATATATTCCTTTGTGAAAAAAACATTATCTAAGTCCTTAAAATGATTTGTTAAGTTTTCTAAGTAGCCGCCATCACCGCCTGCAAAAATAAATAGACAATCAGCATTATTCTTTGCTGCTACAAATAAATTCTGAATTCCTTTTACGTAATCCATTCTACACAAGCATCCTACTACTAAGTTCCATTTTTTCTTATCAAGATTGTATTTTTTTACAAAAATATTATCAGGTACAAGCTCTTTAACCTTTTCAAAATAAATATCGCGTATTCCATTCGGAATAACTTCAATACGATTATTAGCAATTCCAAAATGCTTATGAACATATTCTTTTTCTGATTGTAGCAAAGCGAGATATTTATCGATTCCAAAAGCAAATAGCCTTAAAACTAAATCATAAAAGCTAACAAGAAATGAAAGTAAACTTCCTCGCTTTGCTTTATCAACTACAAATGGATTATGACCTGTAAGCACCAGTTTTTTTCTCCTTAAAATCTTTATTATTATGGCAAAAAGCAAATGAGCATCATGGGCATTATGTACATGTATTAAATCAAAATCTTCAGATAACAGATTCCAAATTAAAGAAAGCGAAAATCTAAAAAAGTAGCCAAATCCAAAAAGGTATTTAAATCTTTTTACACCTTCTTCTTCTGTACTTATTGTTAAGCGTTTATCTAACGAATGCGAAGCATCCGTAGTAAAAATTCGTACCTTAAATCCGTTACTAGTTAAATGTTGATAAATCTCTTCCACTTGCCTTTCTACACCACCTACGGATGGTTTGTAGAATGTACTTAACTGAATAATTTTCATCTACTTAAAAATCCTTGATGAATTAAATTTATATATATTGCAGCTCCAATTAATAGTACCACAAAGGTGTACAAGGACGGCTTATAATATTTACGATCCCTAAACCGATTAAGAAGTTCAAAATAAGCCAATAAGGCAAATGGATAAACAGGAATTAAAAATCTTAAGCCCAATATTAAATCTGTTATCTTATCTGCAAAACTTACATTTTTTATTATTGTATAAAAGAGAAATAAGCCTAAAAATGCAGATAATAACAAATTCTTCCATTTAATCTTTGTTCTAAAAAGCAGAATTAGCATTAATGGATAAAAAATATTTGTTAATAAGAAATATCTGATAAGTGTTGTAGGTACCTGTTCCCAGATAACTGCCCCTTCTTCAGACGAAAAATAGTAACCTGATCTGAACAGCGCACCATAATGCTGATGATTAAAGGCTGAAAATAATACAATACCTAATAACAATAAAAGTATAAGGTATATCCATTCTTTTAAAGTATTTTTGATACCTATTAAAGAAATTTCTGAATAGGCTAAATAGCCTAGTATTATCAAAAGCGGTACTGAATTTGTATATCTTATAAACAAAGTTAATATTATTGTTAAAGCAGCTAACGGTTGATAATAACTTTGTTTAGTTGCTTTAAGCAGAAGATAAAATGATAAAAGTAAGAAACTCATCGAATAGATCTCGGACATTGCAGTGCGAGTAAAAAAGATGAAAGGAGGAAATAATGCAAATAGATAAATAAACTTCTTATCTAGTTTATTCATCTGTAAAAGTTTATAAAATACAACAATTCCAACCAAAAAAGCGGCAAAAGTTGTTAGTGCTATTAAATTTTTATTGAGTATAACGGCCGGCAGGAGGATCAAAGACGTTCCTATATTGTATTTAGAGATGCAATATTCTCCTGCCGGCCACTGTCCAGGAATATTTAAAGAACAATCAGTTTTAAGCCCGCCATTCAATAGCAATTGAGCATTATTTATATAGTCATGTTCATCTATTGTGGTAAATTTTGTGGGATAAAAAAGCAAAAGAGGGATAAATACCAGAACACCCGCTATTATTAGGTGCTTTGATTCTAACAATGTATTTTTTATTTTTATCATTCTATAGGAAATAAAACTTCACCCGAAGCTTTATCTATTATCTTTATTGCAAATACTGGACACGATTGTGCAGCAGCCATAATTACATCGTCTTCATCAAAATCAGGAACATCTTCTTGTATCTGTGCTTTGTTTTCTTCATTCATAAAGAACGTTAACGGCGCAATAGCCGCACACGATGCAGCACCTATACATTTATTCATATCATATTCAATTATATAAGCACTTTTTTCAGTTGTAGCCCTATAAAGTCCAGGAGAAATCTCTTCAATCTGAATCTTTTGTTGCATATCTGCTATAGCAGCTGATCTGCTTGTATCTTGAAGTTTTCCCGGATTCGAGTTAGTATTATCTGCGTTAGTATTAGCATCTTCTTGCATAACCAAATATTAACACAAAGGGAGTTAAACTTAAAAATGACTAAAGAAAGAGCTTTTAACGATAAGTTTATACAAAGAATGCTAGAGATTATCCCCGGATTACTTATTTGGATATTGCTGCTCTCCCCTATTTGGCTAGGTTTTTCCTTTCCTTATATAATTATTAATATATTGGTCGTTTTATCAGTCTACTGGGTTTATAGAGCATTAATGCTATCTATTGGAGCGTCTGTTGGATATATACTCTCATGGAGAGCTTCTAAAAAAGATTGGCTGCAAGAATGCTATTCGCTAAATAAAGATTTACTTCCTGAGCAGGAAACTTTACCAATAAATGGGATCTTACCTAAACAATTAATAGTAATAGCAAATTATGGCGAAGATTATGAAGTTTTAAGTCGATCAATCAGAGCCATAATGAATCAGAATTATCCTAAAGAACTTATATATTTAACTGTATCAATCGAAAACCGTAAAGCTAAAAAAGATGAAGACTACGCTAAAAGAGGCGAATATCTAAAACGTGACTTTGGGGACTTTTTTGGTGATAGATTATTCTTTTTTGTTCATCCCGACGATATTCCTGGTGAGGCAATTGGTGCTGCAGCTAATAGGGCATGGGGAACCAGCCAAACAGTTAAAGAACTAGAATCACGAGGCGAAGCTATAACTGATTTTTTGATAACTGCTCCGGATGGAGATTTGGTATTTAGTAAGGATTATCTAGCTGCACTAACATATAAATGGCTAACTAATGAAAAAAGAAACCAAAAGTTCTATCAAACAGCGTTATATACATTTAATAATAATTACTGGGATGTCCCAATGCTTGTAAGAATCTTAATGATCTCTTTAACATTACCAGTACTTGCTTCTTCGGTTTTAGAGAAAAATAAAAGAGAAACATGGTCCTGTTTTACCTTAAATCTTGATGTAATGCGAAAGGTTAACTACTGGGATACTTCATTAGGAATTGATGACACGACATTTTTCTGGAGACCTTACTTTTACTTTAATGGAGATTGGAAGTGCGAGGTCTTTTTTGTACCTTTAAGTGCTGATGCTGTATACAATGGAAATTATTTTAAAAATCATGTAGACCAATACAGACAGTATGTGCGATGGGGGTGGGGTGTTATTACCTTCCCTCTTGCAGCAAAAGAGCTATTGTACAACAACAAAATTAGATTAATAGAAAGACTTACAAAGCTATATCACCTCTTTGAAGTATTTGTATTTTGGAAGGTTTTGGCATTCTTAATTGCATTTGGTATTCCTATTGTATTCTTAGTTAATTATGAACTTAGCCGAGAAGTAATTTCTATTTCAGTACCACAAACAGTTTCAAACTTGTTAACCTTGGCAACCCTATTTTTAATTCCAAACACAATAGTAAAGCTACTAGTTATTCCTAAAAAGCCCCAAAAGATGTCAATTCTTAAGTACACAATTATTCTAATCATAGAAATTCCGTTAAATATATTATCGTTATTTACATTTGGCTTCTTGCCGTTTATAGAATCTACAACACGTATGATGCTAGGCCAGGAACATACTAAACGAGTTACATGGTCGGAAAAACAACTTGCCAGGTGAAATCTCTACGATTTTGAACTAAAATATCCTTATGACAAAATTCACACAATCGCTTTTTAAGGTTATTCTTCCGCTTGCATCACTTGGATTCTTTTTAGTAGCATCTTTAGTTGTTTTAATAATATCTCAGGGGAGAATCTTTGATGAAGATGGCAGCATTGTAGAAACAGGTATTATTAGGGTAACTGCTATTCCAAAAGATAACCTAAAGGCTTATATAAATAACGAAGAAGTACCATTTTCAGAATTTAGAATTACTAATATTACTCCAGGAGTTGTAACTTTAAAGCTTGCAAAAGAAGGCTATACCCCATGGGAAAAGCAGGTTAAAGTTGAGTCTGGATTTGTAAAAGATGTCTTTGCCCAGTTGTATCCTGATACAATTCCTTTCACTAAAGTTATTCAAGAAAATGCTCATAAGGTGTTCTATGCGCCAGATGACCAGTTTATATATTACACAGTGTTAGATAACCGCGGTTTAAACGGTATCTGGCGCCTAAAACTCACTAGAAATCTTTTAGATTTTGCTAATCCTAGCTTAAATACTCAAATAATTAAGCTAAATGAAGTTGAAAGTAACCAACTATTAACTAACGACTACAACTTATTAATCTCTTCAGATAATAATCGAGTTATTTTAAATATAGATAATACTGATTACTTCTTATACAACCTATCTGATTCAAATGTAAAAACAGATCTTAGTAACTTACTTGGTACTAAGCCTGAAAATGTGGCATGGTTTAAAGGATCAGAATCTATAACATTTACAAAAGATAATAAATACGCTTTTGAATATGAAATTAATTCAAAGCAGACCTCTCTTATAACAGCAGATGAAAATGGCTTAAATCACTTAGCTATTTCTTTTAATAATATCTATTTTGTTAAAGATCAAGTTTTATACAGATACAGCAATAAATCAACAGCTCCATTCGAGCTAACAGCTAAGTTAAAACCTTTAATTCCAAGTTCACTGAGTCAAATATATACTCCAAGGGATAATCAAAATGCTTTAATTTTAGAATCTGAAGACTCATTAATATATCTAGATCTACAAAAAAATTATATTGATGTCATTGATGTGAACGCTTCATTACTGGCCTTTGCTAATAATGGAAGAACACTACTATATCAAAAAGAAGGTAAGACATATTCGTACTATGTTGAAGAAAGCTTATCGGGAGATTCCTATACTACATATAATTATGATTTAGCCATTAATACAGAAGATGTAGATACTATCAAATTTACAAGTACTAGCAATACTCTAGTCACAGTCAGTAAAGAAGGCAAAATTACTTTAATGGATTACGACGGTTTAAATAAAAGACAAATTCTTAATGAGTTTAAATTAACAGGCAATAAGCTATTATTTACAAACTCTAATACAGAAATCTATGCTCTAGTACAAGAGATAAATGAGGAAGCAGAAACGGTAAATAACCTTTATAAGTTTGAACTACAACTTAAACAGTAAGGAGATATTATATAAACAAACCCTCTTCGTCGTCTTCTTCTCTTAAATCGATAATTTTCTTAGGTTGTTTTGTTCCTTTTGCTAAGTATTGTCCATCTAGTTCTGCAATCTTAGTTAAAGCCTCGTCTGCAGTCTGACAAACGTTTACAAAAGATAAATCATTATCGCTTAGCTTAAATAGGCCCTTAAGCTGAGTCAGAATACTACTCCAGCCTTTTCCGATTAGAATTAATGGTTTGTGTTGTCCTGGATACATACTATTTGTAGACCACACCTCAAATAATACTCCTAGGTTATTTAAACCTGTAACTTCTGGTATTACTAAGATATCAGATTCCTTAATAATATTTTTGATTTTATCTGTACTGCTTGAAAACATCATAACAGTATAGTTTTCGTACTCACCAATTTCTGCTTCGTCAGTATAGCCTGAATAAAAAGGCTTTAAATACATACCTGTAATTTCAATCCCTTTTACTTTTGCATTATCAAAGATACCTTTTGCGTAGCCTTTAGCAGAATCAATTACAAAAGCCTCTACCTTTTCAGCTAACTTAGAAGCTAACTCATCAACTTTTTCAATTACTTTACTGTTAGGTTGTTCATTATTTAAGCCAATAAAGCCCACAGTTCTAAAGTACGAGATCTCTATATCAACTGGAGTTGCAACTGGTTCTGGTGCCAATTCAGTAGATGATTCTTTTTGTTGATCTAGATTTTCTACTTCAACAATAGGCGGCACAATTTGTACACTATCAGCTTCTAAGTTCACAGCTTCAGGAGGTTTAACTTCTTCCGTTGTTGTGATATCAGCAGCTGGTAAGGTATCAATAGCAGTAGATGTTTCTACTTCAGTTCCCTCTTCCACTTCTGGGGTAAAAGATTCTAATGGAGCAGAAACTTCCGCTGGCTGTGTTGGCATTGCTGGGAGTTCAGGTAACGTAGGTAATGGTGCAACTGGTTCAGTTGACGAGCCTACACCTACTTCTAGAACTGCTGGTGAGTTTACTTCCGGCTGAGGTTCAGGCTCAGCTGGCTCTGCAACTGCAGTCACTTCAGTGGAAGTTTCTGCTCCATTTGCTACATTATTAATATTGCTTTGTAAATCTACAAATGAATTATTAATCGAAGCTTCAGCATTTTGAGCTGCGTCTTCAACTGTACTTTCTACTGCTGTTTCAAAAGCTTCAGTAGTAGATGGTTGTTGTGCAGGCAGTACATTACTCACTGGCATACTTGTAATATCCAAGGGATCAGTTGACGCGGGCAAGGGCGGTAACAGCGCATTTGCTGTTAAATTTTCTACAGAAGTATCTGTAAGAAGGGCAGCCTTATCATCTGTTTTCTTATCTTTATCTAGATCTTGTTTCTCATCTTCAGCCTGATCTTCTACAGATTCAGGGGCAGCCTTTTTATCTGATTTATCGTCATTTGGTTCAAATGTTGTAACCTTAACTCCTTCTGGCATTTCAGTTGTGTAGCCTTTTGAAGGATGAACTTCTGGCAACACTGGATGTTTGCTTGGATCTGCATACTCATAACTAGGAATATCTTTTTCACCATTTCCATTTGGTACTGGACTAGGAGTAGCGTCTTGAACCGGCGCAGTACTCTGCTTAGCCTGCAACTGTAAATTCTGAACAGGTTGTGCTTCTGTTTGCACTGGTGCTGGTGCAGCAGGTAAATTATTACTTGCAACACTTGGCATTGGATAAGAGATATTCGCAAGCGACTGATTTGTATAGCTTTGTTGAATATTCGAAAAATCCGGCACACTTGGTGAGGTTACGTTCCCTTGAGACTTAGGATCGTTTCCACCTTTAGAAAAAAAATCAAGCAATCCCATACTAAATAAGTAATAAGTACGACAATACTTATTCAGCATACAGAATATTTTTACTCATTACAAGTTCTAGGCCAGGTCTACTAATACATCATTCGGAATAATAGGTAGATTGCGTGGAATCTCAAATTCCTCTGCGTATTTTGCTCGCATATAGTATCCAGATAACGACGGTAATGATTCAACATATTGCAACATCCTAGGCGTTACTTGACTGTTGTATATCTCTACCAGATCTAAAACTTTAGAATACTGCTCGCTGATATCTACCAACATATCAATTTTTAATAATGGATTTATACCCCTGCACTGTAATATCACTGGGACCCTGTACCTTTCGCCTAAGTGCAATGCAAAACTATTGTCTGCACGTAGCAAAGCATCCGCTGATATTTCACTGACCTCTCTATGATCTCTGTGATAATCAGTTGTATGCGGAATAATCGCTAGCGAAGGGCGCACTTCACGAATTATTTTTATAAGTTCAAACATTAAATCTCTTGTGTAGTGAATGTCGTTGTTAGGGATGTTCAGCTTGTAGTACTTTTTGGTACCAAAAAGTACTGAAGCCTTTTGAAACTCTAAACTACGAATTCCTCTAAGTTCATTTGGATCAACTTGAGTTTTTCCAAGATGACCTCCAGTCTCGCCATTTGCAAAAAGTACTTCGTAGTAATCGTACCCTTTTTCTCTTAATTTAAAGATCGTTCCGGCCGCACTAAAGTGATCATCCGGGTGAGGGCTAAAGAAAAGAACTGATTTATTTTTATTATTTGTCGGCATATATTTTCTTGTAAAAATTATCTAATTGAATTGCTTGGTTTTGTAATGTATATGTTTTTTTAAAATATTGTTTTGCGCGATTAGCTTTGTTTTTTGCAATTTCATATGCATTTACACTTGTTACTAGTCTTTGAATTTCGCGAGCTAGCGCAGTTGCATCTGCAGACGGTACTAAAGATGCATACTCGCCATGACCAACCAGTTCAGGTACCCCTCCTACATTTGTTGCAACTGTCGGAATACCTAAGGCTAATGCTTCTGCAATTGCATTACCCCATACCTCAGTAAGACTAGGGTGTACATACAATTTTGTTTTTTTCAGATATTCTGAGATATCAGAATTACTTACATATCCAGTTAACAGGATTGTATCTTCTAAGCCAAAAGACCAGATTAGTTGATGAATCTGAATAAAGTCCGAACCTCCTCCTATAAATCTAGCTTTAAAATTCGGAATTACCTCTTTGAGCATTCTGATTGCATCAACAAGATAATTAACCCCTTTTAAAAATGATATTTCGCCAACATAGGTCACATCTACCGGCTCAATATATTCAGCTAATTCTTTATTTCCATTTGAATTATGAACTGTGATGCCGTTTCTAATTACAGTTAGCTCTTTATTTACATTTAAAAACGCCAAAGTTTCTTTTATATACTCAGACGGCGCTGAGACGTGAACATTTTTTGACATTAAAACGTTTCTTACCTGATCAAGTTTGTAATCTCTTTCTAGTGCCGTTAATGAACTCAGCGCCGAAAAAGGAATATGATCAGATGCTGTTCTTATAGATACTGTACAAGGCCTATTTTTTTTAACACAGTACTCCATAGCTATTGTGCTGGCAGGCCTGCAAGAAAACGTAAAGTGAATATGTATAATATCAGCCTCATCTATTAAACGTTCTAATTTCTGATGACTATCCACCAACTCAACTTTTAGACCATAATCAGTAACGTAGCTTTTGCGTCTATCTTTTTCAATAAAGGTTTCTGACGAAAATCTACCTGTTGCCAAAGTTACGTCGTAACCCATATCAATTAGATACTTTGACAACCTAGAAACATTAATTTCTATTCCGCCGCCTTCAAGCGGCGGATAATCATGTATTTGCAATAATTTAATCTTCATAATATTCAATTAATTTCTATCTCGTTTGTTGAGATATTTAATTTATAAACCCTTCCATCTGATGCAACAGGAATGCTGTCAGCAAAATCTTTTAAATGCTGAAAACCTCCGTTACGCATATAGGCCATTGTTTCGTAACCCGTTGCATCTCTTACTTTTCCTTCATTATCAAGAGCATGGATATATATGCGCGGAGTCAAAATTCCAAGTCCCGCCCATACATCCATAGACATTTTTACTGTTCCTCTTGGATCTGAGTAATCTCTAATTGCATTAAGCACCATTGGGTCTTGATATACCAAAGCCTCTGCAAGATAAATCAACTTACCACTTAATTTAAAGCCGCAATCTATAAGAGCTCCAAGCGGCGCATCAAGCAGTGTAATTTGATTTGCACTTAAATACTCAGTAAGCTTTTTTATAAAATTACAATTATTAAATGGCTTCGCGCCGCTTGTTAAAGCTCCACTATTTTTAAAAATCTCCCCTTTAAAGTTAACCGCATGAGATTCCTCAGTCGTGCCGTCACCATTTGGTTTAGTTGACGATAGTGAGCACTCAGGACATGTACAAGTTAAAGCGCTCACTCTGCCAAGCGTGGAAACTTGTTCAGGATAAGCCGCGGCTATATCACGTAAAGTAACTCTTTGTAAAAACTCTTTAGATTCGTATAGTTCAACTCCAGTCTTTTCTTCATCGGGATACAATGATTCACCCATTTCTGCGATCATTGCCAAACGATCCTGAACAATTACCTCTGGAAAAGTCTGACCGTTTATATTTAAAAATAAAGTCGCAGGTAATGCTCCAAGAAATTTACCAGCTCTTTCAACTGCAGCTAAAAATAAATCAGGATCTCCATTTTCCTGAGCTTTTGCTAATCCTTTTAGCAGTATGTTATCTAACCTTGCCTGCGGATTTCCGAATAACGCAGCAAACCGCGTACCATTTTCGGTATCTTCAGTTGTTAATAAGAAGCTGTTTTCTACAGCTGCAATACCTAACTCTTCAAGTCTTCGCTGAATCTCAGGATTATCACTTCGCATAACAAAGTTATACGGCGTATTTTTAATTGCACCTTCAATAGATCTTGCAGAATATAAAGTGGTAATTATTTCTGGCTTTTTTGGCATCTCTGCAAATTGCCTAGCCATTTTTACTGCTAATACGATTTCGCATCCTCTTACATTTGGACTTGAAGTAGATGCATCTCCAAGCATCACTCTATCGGCAAAGTGTAGGAACTCTTGAGGATCTAACCTTTCACCAAAACTTGCCTGTACTTCGTCTATGCTGCTCATAAAATAAAAATTAAATATAAAAAACCCCGGTTTCCCGGGGCTCTATTTATGTATATATCTACAAATAAAATATCACCCCGTATAAGATAAGCCTCTAATTGCAAAGAGGTACCACATCTTATAGTTGTGATGACATTTATTTAAATTCATATTTCAGTGATTGTATGCAAACCTCTGCCGAAAGTCAATAACAAAATTTAAGAAATTCTGTAAAATCACACTAACTCTTACCAAAACTAGTAGAATACGCTAAAATACCCAATATGGCTGAAAGACTTGAAATACCACAAATTGACTCACTAGTTTCTACTGTTGAAAAAGTAAAAAGAGGAGAAATAAAGATTGTTGATCTAGTTACCCAACACTTAAAGCGAGCTCACGAAGTAAATCCTCAAATTAATGCATTTATAACAATCCTTGATGATGCTATTGAAAAAGCTAAAGAGTTAGATGCAAAAGTTGAAGCAGATGAAGACCTAACTAAATACAAGCTGCTTGGAATTCCATTTACTGCAAAAGATTTGTATTTAGTTGAAAATACACGAACAACTTTTGCATCTAAATTTATGGATAATTTTATAGCTCCCTATACTGCTACTATTGTCCAAAAATGCTTAGATCAAGGAGCTATATTAATTGGCAAAACAAACTGTGACCCATGGGGATTTGGAGGAAGCGGAGAAAACTCAGGATATGGACCAACTAAAAATCCACTAGATTTCTTTAAAACACCCGGAGGATCAAGCTCAGGTTCAGCAGCAAGTTTATTAGCTGGAGTTGGATTTTTTTCATTAGGAACTGATACCGGTGGTTCAGTACGACTACCTGCGAGTTTCTGCGGAATTTATGCATTAAAACCAACGTACGGCAGAAACTCGCGTTATGGCATTGGTGCAATGGGGTCATCATTTGATACTCCAGGTTTCTTTACTAGAAATATTGAAGATATGGCATTAGTTGAAAGTATTATTGCTGGTAAAGATACAAATGACGCCTCAACCTTTGAAGTTCCTGTTGATACTTATAGTGATTATATTAATGATAACGACTTAAGCAATATTACTATTGGAATTCCAAAAGAGTTTTATGGAGAAGGAGTTGAGACTTCTGTAACAGACGCAATAAATATAAAGATTGAAGAATTAAAACAAAAAGGTATTAAATTTAAGAATATTTCGATCCCAAGTGCTAAATACGGATTAGCAGCATATTATATTCTAGTACCATCAGAGATTTCATCCAACAGAGCTAGATACGACGGTGTTCGATACGGTCAAAAAGTAAGTGATAATTACGAAGAAAATTTATTTGAAGCTAGAAGCAGATATTTAGAAACAGAAGTAAAAAGAAGGATTATGATTGGAACATATTCATTAAGCGCAGGTTATTCTGATGCGTTCTATAAACAGGCAAGTAAAGTTAGAACAAAATTAAAACGCGAATTTAATGAGGCATTTAAAGAAGTGGATGCACTTTTAACACCTGTTTCGCCATCTACTGCATTTAAACTGGGTGAAAAAACAAATGATCCAGTACAAATGTACTTAGTAGATATTTATTCTGTAACAGCAAACTTAGTGGGAGCTCCAGCAGTTGCAGTACCAGCAGGCAAAGATGACGAAAACATGCCTATCGGGTTACAGATTATGGGTAGGAACTTTGAAGAAGGATTATTAATGAAAATTGCAAAAGAGATTTAAGCTTTTGTAACTTCCTGCCCTGCTGCTGTATCTTTTACCATCAATCTGAATTCATTCTGCAATCTATCACGTAATTCATCAGATAGTTTAAAATCTTTATTAATCCTTGCAATATTACGTTCTTCTAATAGTATTTTTGCTTCTAATGGGATTTCTAGAGTTTCAGGATCACTTAAACTTTCATCTAAGCGTAACCCAAGCACTCTATCAAAATCTAATAAAGTTCCCAATTTTATATGGCTTGGTAGCTCAGATCTTGTTAATTCCCAAACAATAGCTAAAGCGGCTGGCACGTTAAAATCTTCTTCAAGTGATTTAATAAACCTATCTTTAAATTCTTCATCTACTTGATAATCAGGTCTATTTACGCTCTCACTCTCCTTTGCCCAGGTTCTAACAAAATTAATTAGTCTTTCGTATGCTTTACTTGCTGCATCCAATGCATCAAATGTAAAGTTTTGTTTTGATCTGTAGTGAGATTGTAAGAAAAAATATCGCAATGCTAAAGGATTGTATCCTTTTTCAATTATGTTCGATAAATTATATACATTACCTAAGGACTTACTCATTTTAGTACCATCAACATCCAAGTGTTCATTATGTACCCAGTAATGAACATAGTCTGTGTCATTGGCAGATTCACTTTGTGCAATTTCATTAGTATGATGAATTGGAATATGCTCTACTCCTCCCATATGCAAATCTAAAATATCACCTAGATTGGCTTTTGCCATGGCGGAACATTCAATGTGCCAGCCAGGAAAGCCATTTCCATTTTCAACTTCAGAGGATTTAAAAGGCGAAGGCCAATACTGGAGTGCATTTTTATGTGCTCCAGTTCTAAAGAACCATAACGCAAAGTCAGCAGGATTTCTTTTATTACTGTCGCTAACGTCACCATGGCCTTCGCCTAATATATTCATATCAAGCTTTTGACCGCTAAGTTTTGTATATTCAGGAAACTTACTTACATCAAAAAAAATTGCTGTTGGTGTTGAATATGCAATACCTTTGTCTAATAATGTTTGCACCATCTCGATCATTGGCTGCAGGTAGTCGGTAGCACGGGCGGTTACACTTGGCTCTAAAACATTTAATCTATTAACATCAATTTCAAACTCTTTTATATATTTGTCTGCAATCTCTTTTGGGCTTATACCTTCTCTTCTGGCACCTTTTTCCATTTTGTCTTCACCTTCATCAGAATCAGAAGTTAGATGGCCAAAATCAGTATAGTTACGTACATATTTAACATCATAACCTAAGTACATTAAAGTTCGTCTTATAAGATCTCCCATTACAACTGCACGCATGTTGCCAATATGCTGAGTCCAGTACACTGTCGGTCCACAATGGTAAAATCTTACCTTATCCTTTTCTATAGGTTCAAAGACTTGAAGCTCACGGCCAAGTGTATTGTAAATCTTCAGCATAAAATATTATTAACATTATCTATTGATTATAAGTCATAAATAAGATTTGTGTAAGGTTTGACCAATTTCTAAAACATACAATATACTTTAGTTTATGAAGCCACTTTATCTAATAGATTTTGACGGAACATTATTCAATTCAGACAAATTCCATGCGGATATTGCTTTGTTTTTGCAAAATAAACTAGGAGTTGAGTTGTCATTTATTTTAGAAGCGTACAAAGAAACTAAAGCAGAAGGGAAACCTCATCATCTTAAAAAGCACTTAGAAATATTAAGAGTACAGAATGTTAAAGAGCTTCAGAAAGAAGTTGCAATATATTTACTCTCTTTAGGCAATGATTATTTGTATTCCGATACATTGCAGTTTTTAAACAAATTTAGTCATCAATTCCTAATTTATACATTTGCCAAACCTGACCATTATAAATTGAAACTAAAAGTCAGCAGACTCAATAAATTTAGATTACCAACATTAATGATTGAAGACAATAAGAATGAATATCTGGCTAAAAACTTAACAATATATAAAAATATGTATGGGTTAGGCCTTTCACGCCTGTACCCCAAAGTTTACTGGATAGATGATAAAATAGACAGCTTTAATCAAAATATAGAGGGAGTTGAATTTATCAGAATCAGGCGGGAAGGTGATAAATATTCTTTTGAGCCGACTCCCAGGGGAGTACGTGAGATAAGCACATTGTTAGAACTAATATAATGGCAGAAAATAAAAAGGTTACAATTCTGGGAGTCGGCGGTCATGGCTCAGCTGCATATAGAGATTTAATTACAAACCCCGATTATGAGGACTATGAGATTCATACAATCCTAGGTGTAGATGATTCGGGAGGTCACACAGGAATTTTGCAAAGAATTTTACCTTTAATGGATTTAGAAGTTGATACTTCTAAATTTGTACCTATTGGTGATTTACGCGCAAACATCGAACGCTTTGTTTTTGACACTTGTAGTGATCCCGCCCTTGCTAAATTACACATTGATGTTATGAGCGGCGCATATAAAGGTAGTGATATAAATGAGTTTATTAAATATTGTCTTGAATTTTGTACTGTTTTTAATATTACCGATGATGAATTAATTGAAGGCTTTATCTCCTTTTGTACAAAGTATTTAAATGTATATAACCAAACTGAAAGTGCAGAAACAAAGCATAAAATAGGTAATCTTTTTTTAACATATCTACTTTACAAGGTAGGTATGGATCATCAAAAATTCTTTGAGTTTTTAAGAGAGAAAGGCTTTATACCTCCTAGAGTTTTTCCTCACTTTTTATTTAACGAAGCTTTAACTTTATCTGCTAGAAACTTAGACACTAACTTAGAATATATTGGCGAAGAAAAAGTAGATGAAGCAACATTACCAATTTCTCCTTCTACATACTCATTAGTCAGAAAAAATGGGGAACCGTTAACAATAGAAGATATACAATCAGACCATCCTGAAACAATAGAGGCCATTAAAGCTTCCGAATTAATAGTACTTTCAACCGGCTCTATTGCAAATCTATTTGGACAATTAAACACCCTAGCACCAGAGTTAAGAGAGCATGATGGTATGAAGGTATGGCTTGGGAACTTTTCGACAACAAGAAATGAAGCTCCTTTTGTTGTATTAGCTACTTACTATTATGCAGAAGACCTTTTAGGTCTAGACGGAGTTTTACTACAAATGAGTGAAGCTGCTTTTGACAATTTGACTATCAATGCAGAAAACTCCGTTTGGGTTGAAAAATACCGTAAACAAGGCAAGATATTCGGTAACATTACTGATTTAATGACAAGCATTAAAATGGTTTTTAATCATAATGGATTAGCCAAAGTTGTTAATTTAGTGCAGCCGGTTTTAGGAATAACTGTAGCAGGTGAAAATATTGCAACAAGAGTACCTGGATGGAACAATTTATTAGAAGATGAGAAAGAAAAATATAAAGTAATGCTCGAACAAGGCGGAATCAAACACGTATCAACTGAAATTACTATTTTTGTTCAATTCTTTTATGAACTCCATTCTTTTTTAAAGTTTGATTTAGGCATTGAAAATCGAGAAGAACGGTATTATGTAATTTCTGAATTATTGAGAGTTCTGAATTTGGCAGAAAAAGAAAATCCTGCTGAAGAGGTTAAGCACTATCTAGAAATTTTAAAAGAACCTTCCGAAGGCCTTGAGACCATTGAAGCAAAAATTAATAAATTACTAACACCAGCTGGTGAAGAGCTTAGAGGGCTGTTCGGCATATTGCGAAATAGAATAACAGAGGTAACTGAAGCCGAACAGCCAGACATCAGATTTAATTAAGGCTTTGTTAAAACAGTAGTTCGTGGAAATGGTATTGTTTCTCTAATATGATGTACTCCGCTTATCCATCTTACAGTTCTTTCTAATCCTATACCAAAACCTGAGTGTTCAACACTTCCATACTTTCTTATATTTAAATACCATTGGTAGTCCTCTACATTATAGTTTCTTGCTTTTAATTCAGTTAAGAGTTTATCGTAGCTATCTTCTCTTTGACTACCGCCGATTATTTCCCTTGCTTCTTCTGGAGCAATTAAGTCAGCGTTAATTGCTCTATCTATGTTACGTTCATCTGTATATTTTTTCATATAGAATGCTTTTATAGCAAACGGATAGTCTTCAATAAATACAGGAATACCAAAATGATTGCCAATTTCGATTTCTTCCTCAGTAGTCATATCATCGTTATAATCTACTTTAAAGCCTTTTTCTTCTAACAGCTTTTTTGCATCGCAATGCTTTATTCTTATAAACTTTTCGTTAACTGCTCGCTCTATGACTGATGTGTCCCGCTCTAGAATTTTTAACTCTTCTTTGCAGTTTTCTAGCGCATCTTTAAGTATTCGTTTTACTAGTGCTTCTTGAACATCTTCATTCTTTTGCTGATCGTGATAAGCCATTTCAGCATCCATCATCCAAAATTCAGATAAATGGTTTCTTGTTTTACTCTTTTCTGCTCTAAAAACTGGTCCAAAATCGTAAGCTTTACCTAACCCCATAATTCCGGCCTCTAAATACAGTTGACCTGATTGTGTTAAGTACATTTTACTTTCGTAATAGTCAATTTCAAAAAGTTGAGATGTGTCTTCAGCACTTGTCGGCTGCAGAATAGGCGTATCAAAACGAACAAAACCCTGTTCGTGGAAAAAGTTAGTGATAGATCTAAAAACCTGGTCGCGAATTCTTAGAACTGCCCACGGAGTTTTTGACCTTAAGTATAAATCTCTATTTTCGAACAAAAACTCGGGCCCATGCTCTTTTTTACCAATAGGAAATTCAGGAGCTATATTGATAACTTTAAGCTCAATTACCTGCAGCTCAAATCCACTAGGTGATCTTGGTTCAGCTTTAACAATTCCTTTAACTTCAACTGAAGATTCTATTGTTAATTCTTCAGCAGCATTCCATGTTTCTTCTGATACGCCAGATTTTTCTACAACACCTTGAATAAAACCGCTGCCGTCACGTAATTGTAAAAAAGCAATCTTGCCCGAAGACCTTTTATTGTACATCCAGCCTTTTAAAACAATTTCTTTACCTACAAATCTGTCTGATTTTAATATCGTGTATTCTTCCATAACAAAAATATAACTTAAGGATTTAATCTTCTTGGATTTCTAAATAAGAACATTGCTTCTCTAATAGATTCCAGATTTAATAATTTCATTACTAATCTACTAGGTCCCATGCCTAAACCTCCGTGAGGTGGCATTCCATATCTAAAGAAATCTAAATAGAATTGAATGTTTTCTAAGTTCATTCCTTTTTCCTTGGCTTGTTTTACCAAAATATCATATCTGTGTTCTCTTATTGCACCAGTAGTAATTTCTAAACCTTTGTACATCAAGTCAAAGCTTTTAGTTAGATTTGGATTATCTTCATGCCTCATATGATAAAAGGGTCTTACATCAATTGGATAATCTGTAACAAAAACAAAGTCATGATTAAATTCTTTTTTTACATAATTCCCAAGCTCGCGTTCTTCTTCGCTTGATAGGTCTCCTCCTTTCTCGCTTTTAATTCCTAATTTACCTAATACTTCTTTTGCTTGTGCCATTGTTATTTTAGGAAACGGTACGGTTGGAATATTTAATTCAACACCTAAAACTCTTTTTATTTCTTCACCATATTTTTCTTGTACTTTTGTTAGAGCAAAAACTAACATCTTTTCTTCTTCTTCCATTATTTGATAATGAGAATCGATATACGAAATTTCTGCATCATATCCGGTGAATTCGGTTGTATGTCTAATTGTGTTAGAATTCTCTGCTCTAAAAACTGAACCTATTTCAAAAACTTTTTCAAAACCTGCAGCCATAGCCATTTGTTTATAAAACTGAGGAGACTGAGCTAAATATGCTGTTCTATCAAAATAATTAACTTCAAAAACCTCTGCACCACTTTCGCTTGGTGCACCTAATAATTTTGGAGAGTGAATTTCTATATAGCCATTGCTTGTCCAGTATTCCATAAAAGCTCTTTCAAGCTCTGTCCAGACTTTAAAGATTAAAAGTTTTTCAGGTTTTCTAAGCTCAATCCATCGATAATCTAACCTTACATCTACTTCAGCTTCATTTGAAGCTTTTGCATTTACCATAATTGGTAAACCCTCTGCTTTACTTAATAATTTGTATTCTTGTACTTCAATTTCAATCGATCCATTTTGAACTTGAGCATTAATCATCTTTTCAGGTCGCTGTTTTACTTCACCAATAATTTCAATAACAGATTCCATTGTTACATCATTCATCAATTGATAACCAACACATTGGACTTTTCCTGTTATGTCCCGAAGATCAACAAATGTAATCTTACCCATCTCTCTTTGATTTTCGGCAAAGCCGACTATTCTTACTAGTTCACCAACTCTATCAGTTAGTTGATTAACATATGTTCGTTCCATGGTTAGTAAATTAATGTTTAAAAAACTGGCCGACCAGGATTCGAACCTGGACTCCTCCCGTTAACAGCGGGCAGCTTTACCGTTAAGCTATCGGCCAATAACTAAATAATATTACTACAAAAGGTAACAAAAAACTCCCTTTTGGGAGTCTTGTTATTTAATAGCAATAATAACGAAACTCCCTTAATGGCAGTTATTGTCGTTATTATTATTATCAAATTTTGTGTTCATTATTTTTATTTTAATGTTGAGTAGAGGACAGAGGGTTTCAGAACCGTATCCTCTACTATAACTGGTCCCTCGGCATCTCGCCTCGGGCACTTACTGAGCGCTCCGGCCTTAGCCATCATCGCGCATCCGTTTGGACTCCGGCCCATCACCATGCGGGGAAACTTTCCCGCTTCACCACAACTTACATTTCGTGGCGGGACACCCGCACTCCGGGGCGGAGACCCACCATAGAACTGGCTACATGTACAAGCCTTGCGGCCCAGTCCTAGATGAGTTAGGTGAATTATATGAATAAATTTCTATATATGCAACTAGAAAATCCGCTTGCCACACTACACTTTTAGATTTTTGTGATATATACTCAGGCTGTGGATAAATCAGATCTAGTGGTACAAAAAATTAAAGAGTTTTTAACTTCAAAGAATATACAGTTTGAGTATTTAGAACATGAACCTACGCCCACAAGCGCGGACTCTGCAAGAGTCCGCGGCACAAAGCCGGAAGAAGGTGCTAAAGCTTTAATAATAAGACTTTCAAAAACCGATATTAATATAATGCTTGTATTGCCTGGTAACTTAAAAATAGATTCAAAAAAAGTAAAGGCAGTAGTTGGTAAAGACTTTAGTTTCGAAGACCCCGCTGTAATTTTTGAAAGATATGGAATTATGATTGGAGGCGTTCCCCCGTTTGGAAATTTATTAGAAAATGAAATTTCAATGCTTATTGAAGAGAAGCTGTTTTTAAATGATACCATTTCTTTTAATTGCGGCAAAAAAACAGCTTCAATAATTATGAAAGCGTCTGACTACAAAAATATAATAAAAGATATTGCAACTATCGGAAATTTTTCAAAGGAATGATACAGGAGTAACTGTATGTTATTATTACTAACACTTCAATTTTTATTTGAATATCCAGCGCTGGTTTTCCAGAATAACTTGGTAAATTGGTTCGCGTACATACCGTAAACCCACCAATGTCTTAGCATTCACGGTAACTTATTTTGATAAGTTATTCCAGAAATATTCGACATAATCTTACCAAAAATTAGACTTCTTAGTCAACCACAAATATACTACAAGACTTCTTAAATTTAAGTGCAAAGTATTAATTTAATATATACAAAATTTTTTAAAACATAATTAAATGAATAAAATATTTTTTATGAATAACAAAAAAATAAATAGCTTATAGTAAAAAATTTTTTATACTAATAAACAAGAAATTTTGTTTTTGCAAAGAATTAGAATAGAATAAATGTGAATATGAAAAAATTTTTTACACTTGTTTTATTAATAATAGTTGCCCTTCCAGTTTCAGCACAAAAAACTAATTCGTCACAAAATATTTCTTTGCCAGGAGTACTTTGTTTTGAAACATCGACTAATTCAGGTACAACAAATTGTTTAGGAATACCTGGTGAAAATGGAATGCAAGGTGTGTGCTCTGCACCAGGCTGCTATGACCGTGCTAAATTTGAATTAAGTACAAACGACAATAATGGCATAACAAGATATGCAATTCAGATTGCATCTAACTCTTCTTTTACTGAAGGCCTCCAATATATTAGTGGTCTTAATCGATTTCCTAAACCACTTTTAGATTTATCTGATTTTTTATACAAATGTGAATGGGAAGGTACATATTTGCATAAATACTGTACGGCCGAAAATAAAACTTATCAGAAATATAATATTTTCGGCCTTAAACCCAACACTCTTTATTATTTGAGAGTTGCTGCGTTACTGCAAATAAATGTCGACGACACTTTTATTCAAAGTGAATGGAGTCCAGCAGTAACTGCAGCAACTTCAGACACAAGTTTAATTTTTGATATAGATATTGCTCCTACATCAGATATTAATAGCGCTCCACCCTATACTTTATATTATTTAGATATTACTCCTGATGATATTACAACTTCTAAAGATACAATCTATATTAAAGCTACAACAAATGCACTAAATGGAATTGATGTTTTAATAAACTCCCCAAATGAAAAGTTAATTAGCATATCGGGTGACAGCATACCTTCGTACTCAGGAAACTTTGCAAGAACTATTAGTGGTTTTGGATTAAGAAACGAATCTTCAACCAATTATCAACTAAATCCTAAAGACTTAGGTACGATTATTGTGAGTTCATCACCAATTGATTTTACAGATACTGGTGTTACAGCAAAAGTCGGAGGTCCGTTGGCCACATTCAGTAAACTCTTTGATTCTAAAGACTTACCTCTTTTAAATGGTATAAGCGGTTACAAATTAAAAGTTAAGTCTAGTATTAAAAATAATGCTAAAATTTATAAAGAAACATTAACAATTGTGCCGTATAGCTCTTATTAATTTTTATTTACTATCTATGCTCAATATAGGCGATTCAGTATCGTTTTTATTTAAGGAAAAAAATTGGCTCCTTAAATTTGGAATAATATTTTTCCTTTCATTTTTAGTAAATGCATGTGGAGTCATTATGGATATGGTGGGCAATAATAGCGCTACTTATCAACCTGATCCTAACCAAGCATTGTTATTATTAGGCTTATTTGGAGCAAGCCTTTTACTTACATTAATATATAGTGTAATTGGAATATGGTACACCTACGAAGTTGTCCAATCAGGAATTCAAAAAAGAGCTACTAAACTTATTTGGGAATATTCTTTTGCAGATGTAATTAAAAAGATTTCTAAATATTTTTTTGCTTCTATTGTCTATGGAATTATCATCTTTGTATTTATTGTAATAATTGTAGTTATTCCTTTGTTAGCAGGACTTGTGTTACTTGCATTTCTAAATTCCTTAACTGGACCAGATGGCTTAAGAGTTGCTACAGCAGCATTACCTGCAATAGCACTTGTTCTTACATGCGTAGCAATTCTGGCAATGTTGGTTATAGGCAGTTTGATTTATATGTTCACTATGCCGGCATATTTAAGATTGATTGCTACAAATACTTTTGCAGAAGCATTTAATTTTAAATCTAATTTTAGAATAGGTAGAAAATACTTTTGGTATTTTTTAGCAGCTATTCTTGTTATTATGGTTACTGCTTTTGCTATGGGATTAGGAATAGGTGTACTAGAGGTTTTAGCAAGTCTAGTGGCAGGATCTAATCAACTGCTACAAGGAATTACACAACTATTAATCCAAATACCTTTTACAATGGTAGTAACTTATCTTGCATTCTTTGTATATACAAGGATGATAGGAAACCTATACAGGAACATAATTACTAAAGAATCAGAATTGAAGTTTTTAAGAGAAGTTAAATAAAGCTTTAAAAAGTTTCTGTAGTATATTTGCCTTTTTTAATAATAACAGGGCCAATAGGTCCATCTACTTGAATTTCTTCTTCCCATAGCCATTCAATACCTTCGGTATCTTCATCCTCATCTGTATCATCCTCAAGCTCTACAAAACCCTCCTCTAATTCAACCTCTTCATCTTCTTCGGGAAAAATGTAGTACAAATTTTGGATTTGAGATAGTTTTTCTACCATATAGACTTCTCTAAAAAGTAATAGATATTAACCCCTAAATTTAAAAATCGTCAATGCCCTATAACACCAAACTTCTACATTTTAATGACACTTTTAAGAGTAAGGCTAAAATGGTACAATTCCTAGCTAGTATTTAGTGTTCGGGGTTCGTCTAATGGTAGGACAGCGGCCTTTGGAGCCGTTAATTGGGGTTCGAATCCCTGACCCCGAGCATTAAATATTAAACTATTTTTGCTTCTTATTTCTATTCAATGTTTCGAGACCTAGCCACAGCAAAATTTATAGCAGGAAAAGGAGGAGACGGAAGGGTCGCCTTGAAGTCGCTTGGCGGAAAAAAGCGAGCAGATGGAGGTATAGGCGGAAAAGGCGGTGATATTTATCTGGAAGGGTCAACCAACCTTTATGATTTAAGCTTTATAAAAAAAGATGAGGAATTTAAAGCAGAAAATGGTGAAATAGGAGGTGTAAATAACTCTACCGGCAAAAACGGTAAAGATCTTGTCATTAAAGTGCCCATAGCTACCAATGTCTATAACCAAGAGGGCAATTTAATTATAAGAATCGATAAACCAGGACAAAAAGAGCTTATTTTAAAAGGAGGTAGTGGAGGAAAAGGTAATATTGCATTTAAAAAGGGTGGCGAATTTAGCCTGTACGAGCACACAAAAGGGGCTCCCGGCGAGGAATTAAATGCTAAATTAGAACTGGAATTACTGGGAGAAGTTATATTTATTGGACTACCTAACGCAGGAAAGTCTTCTATATTGAATGCAATAACTAATGCCAATGCTAAGGTCGCGTCTTATGCTTTTACTACGCTAATTCCGCAGCTTGGTAGATTGGGTGATGTTACTTTAATGGATCTGCCTGGTCTTATAGAAAAAACATTTGAAGGTAAAGGCTTAGGAACAAAATTTGTTAAGCATACTAAATCTGCCAAGCTGCTTTTACACTTTATTAGTTTAGAAAATCCAGATTTATTAGAAGCTTACAATACTATTCGGCAGGAGATTAAAAATATAGATGAGCACCTATATAATCTACCCGAGTTGATAGTATTAACAAAATCAGATGTCATCGAAAACCAAAAACAGATTGAATTAGCTAAAAACATATTTAAAGAAAAGAATCTAGATGCAATAATTGTATCTGTTATAGATGATCAAAGTCTTCAGGAATTAAAAAATAGAGTAGAGGAGAGTATAAAAAATTTTAACTAAGAACTCCTCTGCTTCTTCAGATTTTTGTTGTCATAATTTTATATACAAAATATAATCAAGCTAGACCTGGGGGGAACCCTGGTCATCGTAAAATAGTGAAAGGACCCCACTATGACAAAGCTAATGACCTTTCCTCTACTACTCCTTGCAGGAGTTAGTTTAGAGGAAAGGGGGTGGTCCACTCTACGTCCGGGCTAAAACCTCGGACAGTAAGGGTGGGTTGCTTAAGCAACCCACCCTTCACTACTTACTTATTCTCCCATTGCAAATTTGCTAGTAAAGGTTTTATCTGCCTTTAAAGGTAATGCAACATTAATCTTCTTACCTTTTTTTACTACTACTTTTATTAAAGTATAGCCGGTAGCACTTTGTAGCTTGTCATATTTTCCTATTGAACCTTCATCAATTGAATATCCATTTGCATTAACTTGTAGATAGTATTCACCGTCTTCTAAGTTAAATCCAAATCTACCTTCTTCGTCTGTTAACTGTACATCAACCTGCCTGCTCTCTTTGATATTAAATACTCGAACACTTGCTCCTTTAATTCTTTTGCTAATCTTTGAGTCATAAACATATCCCCAATCTCTTTTTCCACGTCCAAGCAAGATCAATATTACAAACTGTACTAAATAAACCAGAGTTACCAATACATTAAGCGGACTTCTAGTTATAACTAGTGCAATAATTGATAATAAGAAGCCAGCTATCACAATTACTCTATTTATATTGAATAGATGTTTCTTTATCTTGCTCATAAATCTTTTAATTTTATTTTTAATACTCTTGCTTTGGCCTGTAGATTTTCTAATTAAGCCGACATTTTCTGCTGCAATTCCTTCCTTTTCGTGAATCTCCACATCAAATTTATACTCTTGATAATCTGAATGGCTCACCTTTATTGTATAAACTCCTTTATTGACTGTAAATCCATACTTACCATCAAAACCAGTTACAACTTGTTTAACAATTTGTCCCATAGAGTTGTAAAGTCTGATCATAACAAACGGTACTGGTTCATTAGTTTTTTCGTCATAAACAATACCCCATGTACTTTTTCTTCTTCGGCTTGTTAACCATGGAATTGCGTACATCATAAAGCCTGGATAGCTCATTACATTTACTAATAATGTTGCCCCAGTTACTATTAGTAATGCTACAGGTAACGCAGTTTCACTAATAGTTATCTCTAAAGGCTTTTGCGGATAATAACTCTTGTACCTTGATGCAGGAATTACACCGCTGCTAATGCATGTTCTTTCTAGGTTTACACAATCTATTTTATAGAATAAATCGCTTACACCATCCAGCTTAGACAGTTCAAGCACAGCTTTATGATTTTCAACTTTCTCTTTTAGTTCAAATGTATGTGGTAAGTCATCTTTACTATTTCCATAGACTACTTTACAGAATGCTGGCTCTGCTGTTTTAAAGTTTAGAATTGCTTGCCCTTTAGAATTAAATGTATAGCCGTTTGGATCTATTGCAATACATTGCTTAGCATCTGCAATTGGAATGACCTCTATATTTTCATCAGTTGCGAATGCATCACTATGTTTACCCTGCTTACCATTTTGAGCCGTAGCTACAATTTCCATTATGTAACCAGAATTATCTTCTAAGTTTTCAAGAGTAACGCAATGATGAGTTGCATACTCACTACTTACTATTACAGAATCTGTATATGTTGCCCCTTCTGATAGTCCGTAATTTATTACTGCTACTGTAGGGATATTTGTATCAAAGCAAACTTCTACAGTAGTGTTATCAATTATTTTCTTAGTTACATTCGTAATTACTACCACGTTACATTCAAGTGCATTTGGATTTTGTTCACAGAATTCCGGTGTAACTCCACCAACCGGTGTTGATGTAGGAACTTCTGGAGCTAATACATTGATTGTAATTGTATCTTCTAAATTACTTGCTAATAGATCATTTACTGTAACTGTATGAGTCCCAGGCTCATAGAACACAACACTATCTGTAAATGTATGGCTACCATTATCCTCTTCTCCGAATTCATAGTTAGCAGGTACATCTGCACTTTCTGAACTTGATTCGAATTCTACTGTTCCTCTGTAGCTAGGGTCTATGTCATCACCATTTTTGGCATTAACAATTAATGTTAATGGCTCGCCAACCTCCACCGTATCTGTACTTGGTACTAAATCTAATATATTAGTTGTTGTAACTACAAAGTCTGGTTGATTACTTGAGTTGTTACCGAATTCTGTCCATTGGCCGCTAATATTATCTGAACTTATAACTCTTGCTCGCCATTTATACTCACCACCAGGCTGAAGCCCTGCTACATTTACAGATGCAATTAGTGGATCTCCACCTATGTATTCATATGATGGCGAATTTACAACACCTGCAAATACAGTATCTTGGTATGCTGGCTCTATTTTTCCTTTTAGAATATTGACTGCTAAGAACTCTTCTGACACACCTACTATTTCAAACTCAGCTGTTAAGTTTTTAGGAGTATCAACTGATGCTCCTGGGTCACTTAAGCTAACTTTTAGATTAACAGTTTGCTCTGGCGTTGTTCCTCCAACTGGAATATTTGTTAAGCCATCTGCTTTATATTGTTCTTTGAACGATGGAGTGGATGGAATACTTGATATTGTTGGGAAAGTTCCAACCTGGCCTGTTTGGCCGCCATTTGAACTACCATTTGCTACGCTTACATTACCAGTAGCTTCACAAGGACCTTGTGTGTAAAGAATTGAGATTCTTCCCCCACCACCACCTCCTCCGTCAAATACATCATCACC